>Ga0163153_10000020_pt1 | contig 285292 bp, 273 predicted proteins | sample OliLakLV19MP6IB1_FD_148629 | JGI IMG/M metagenome (GOLD analysis project Ga0163153, IMG submission 148629) | Freshwater microbial mat bacterial communities from Lake Vanda, McMurdo Dry Valleys, Antarctica - Oligotrophic Lake LV.19.MP6.IB-1 | ecosystem: Environmental > Aquatic > Freshwater >... | reverse complement strand
CCAGTCGGCGCCCTCGCGCTGCCAGCGCGTCAGGCCGACATGCTCGCGGAAGGTCGGCAGCTGCGCCTTCAGAATGCCGTCCGGATCGAGCACGAACGAGCCGCCATCGAAAATCAATTCGTCCTGGCCGCAGATCTGGTTCACATAAATGAGTGGCAGGCCGTGCGCCGCGACGCGCGCGCCGGCAAGCTGAAAGCGCTCGTCATGCTTGTCCCGTTCATAGGGACTGCCGTTGATCACGATCAGGATTTCTGCGCCGCTTTCGGCCAATGTCTCGCTGACATCGGGCGTCCACATATCCTCGCAGACCATGACGCCGAGCCGAACACCACGAAACGCAATCGGCCCTTGCGGCGGCGCGGCGGAAAAAACCCGCTTCTCGTCGAATACGCCGTAGTTCGGCAGATCGACCTTGCGACGGATCGCAGCCACCTTCCCGCCGTCGAGCAGCAACGCCGCGTTATAGATCCGTCCATCCTCGGCCCAGGGGCAACCGACCAGCATCGCGGGACCGCCATCGGCAGTATCGGCAGCGAGCTCTTCGGCCGCCTCGCGGCAGCGCGCCTGAAAAAACGGCTTCAGAACCAGGTCTTCCGGCGGATAGCCGCTGACCACCAGTTCGGAGGCGACCAGCAGCTCGGCGCCATTGCGCGCCGCCTCGGCCCGGGCGTCGCGCAGGCGTGCGACATTGCCATCGAGGTCGCCCACGACGGGGTTGAGCTGGGCCAGCGCGATGGCGAGACTGTCGGTCATGCGGATCTAGATGTAGCGCAGCCCCTGCCTTACAACCAAGGTCCTGCGATCCGGTGCAACAAAGCGGCCCGAGAGGAAGAGACCATGGCGGATTCCGGCCTTACCAAAGAGATCATGGCGGCGGTCGATACCGGTTTCGATTCGCAGCTCGCCTTCACCCGCGATCTGACCGCGATTCCCTCTCTGCGGGGTCGCGAGGCGCCGGCACAGGATTTCATGGCCCGGGCCTATCGCGAGCGCGGGCTCGCGGTCGACCGCTGGAAGATCGACGTGAAAGACATCCAGCATCTGCCCGGCTTCTCGCCCGTCATGGTCAGCTACGACGATGCATGGAACGTCGTCGGCAGCCACCGGCCGCGTGAAACCAAGGGCCGCTCTCTGATCCTGAACGGGCATATCGACGTGGTCCCGACCGGGCCGGCCGACATGTGGGTGAAACCGCCGTTCGAACCGCATGTCGAAGGCAACTGGCTCTATGGCCGCGGCGCCGGCGACATGAAGGCGGGGTTGGCCGCGGGGATGTTCGCGCTCGATGCCCTGCGCCGCGTCGGCTATCAGCCGGCAGCCGACGTCTACCTGCAATCCGTCGTCGAAGAAGAATGCACCGGCAATGGTGCGCTCGCCTGCCTGCAGCGCGGCTATCGTGCCGATGCCGCCCTCATTCCCGAACCGACCAGCGATACGCTGGTCGCGGCGCAGGTCGGCGTCATGTGGTTCCAGGTCAAGATCAAGGGCCGTCCGGTCCATGTGTCGGTCGCCGGCACCGGCGCCAATGCGATCGAAGCCGCTTATCCGATCATGGCGGCACTGCACGAGCTCGAGGCGAAATGGAATGCGGACAAACATGCCGCGTTCCACGCGGTCCATCATCCGCTGAACTTCGTGGTCAGCCGGATCGAGGGCGGCGACTGGACGTCGAGCGTACCGGCCTGGTGCACGTTCGACATGCGGATCGGCATCTATCCGGGCATGGATCTGAAGACGGTTCGCGAAGCGGTCGAGCAGACCGTTTCATCCGCCGCACGCCGCGATTCATATCTCTCGAACAGTCCGCCGGAGATCGTCTATCACGGCTTCCAGGCGGAAGGGTATGTGCTTGAGAATGCGGAAGAACCGATCGGAGTATTGGAACGCGCCCATGGCGCCGCGACCGGCACCGCACTCGAGCAATACGCGATCACCGGCACGACCGATGCACGATTCTTCGGGCTTTATGCCGATATCCCGGCGTTGGTCTACGGACCGACATCCGAGAGCATCCACGGATACGACGAGCGCGTCGATATCGCATCGACCCGGCGCGTCACCCAGGCGATCGCGCTCTTCGTGGCCGAATGGTGCGGGCTGGAGAAGCTCGCAGCCTGACGGGAACGCGCTATTCCTTGTCGGCGTCGAGGCGACGCAGCAGGAACTCGCGCCCGACCTTGACCCGCGGCGTGCCGTCATAGGCGACGATGTCGGCCGTCGCATAGGTCTCGGGCCAGCGATGCGGCAGATAGGAGCCGGTGCCGATCACGTCGATCGGAGCGCTGGCTTCGGCCATCAGTTTGCATTTCGCCGGGTCGAAGCCCGATGACGCGACCAGTTTCACGTCGCGGAAACCGGCCTCGTCGAGCGCACCGCGCATATGGAAGCAGGCCGCCGCCGAGACGCCGCCGCCGACCAGATAGCGCAGCTCGGATTCGCTGCGATAGCCGCGGATCGCATGCGGCGCGTGACGATCGAGCACTGCGTATGAGCGCGGCGGATCGAGCCCCTCGATGAAGCGGCTGCCGGGCGTGTCGATTCGCACCGAGAGGCGACCGGCCTTCGCGAGTTCCGGAAAACGCCGGCAGACGGCAATCGTATCGGTCACTTCCTGCGCGAAGTAATCGACCAGCACGGTCATGTCGTCGTTCGGAAAGGCCTCGTGCATCATCTCGGCCGCGCGCACGGTCGAACCGGCATAGCCGATCAGCGCATGCGGCATGGTACCCATGCCATCGCGCTTGCCGAAATAATGCGCAGTCGCCTGGGTCGCATTGCCGATGAAGCCCTTGGCGCCGACCTTGCGCCGCGCGCGATCCGACCCGACGCTCGCGGCATAGGCCATGAGCTCGGCCATCTCGAGACCGGCGCAATGTCGTGCATCCATCGCAAGGAAGGCGACGCGCGGCAGATCGGCGCACATCGTATAGGCATTGAACGCGGCGACGCAGGCCGGGCCGATCTTCTGCAGGAAGATCGTCTCGAGATCGACGAGCTGCACGAACGAGCCGGTGATATAGAGAATAACTTCACCGGCGCCGACCCAGCGCCCTTCCTGATACATGACCTCGATCTTGAACGAGGTACTGCGCGCCTTCGCGACCGCGTTAAGCCATTCGATGGCCAAACGCGGCGCCGAGATCACCGGACGCCGCATGAAAACGGCGTAGGTGACCGGCATGTCGCCGAAACGGGCGACGGTCTCTTTCGTCTTCAGAAAGTAATGATCCGTCCAGGCAGGAATCTGATCCGGTTCCGGAATCATCGCCCCGCCCTCTTCTATTTCGTTACGAAGCTTCGGCGAGACGACGGCCGTTGCTCAGGCGCTCGGTCTTGAGCGATTCCGCGAGCAGGAAAGCAAGCTCGATCGACTGCGACGCATTGAGACGCGGATCGCAATGGGTGTGATAGCGATCGGCAAGCGCCTGCTCGGTGATCGCCTGCGCGCCTCCGATACATTCGGTCACGTCCTGCCCGGTCATCTCGACATGGACGCCGCCGGCATGCGTGCCTTCGGCCCGATGGACCTCGAAGAAGCCGCGCACCTCGGCCAGAATCCGGTCGAACGGCCGCGTCTTGTAGCCGGTCGAGGATTTGACGGTATTGCCGTGCATCGGATCGCTCGACCAGACAACCTTGGCGCCCTCGCGCGTGACCGCGCGGATCAACCCGGGCAGTTTCTCGCCGATCTTGTCGTGACCCATGCGGCAGATCAGCGTCAGGCGGCCCGGGATGTTCTTCGGGTTCAGGATGTGGATCAGGCGCAGGAGGTCGTCGGGATCCAGCGACGGCCCGCATTTCAGGCCGATCGGATTGTCGACGCCGCGCAGGAACTCGATATGTGCGCTGTCGTAATTGCGCGTGCGATCGCCGATCCACAGCATATGGGCCGAGCAATCGTACCAGCGGCCGGTCAGGCTATCGACGCGGGTCAGCGCCTGCTCGTACCAGAGCAGGAGCGCTTCGTGGCTGGTGAAGAAATCGGTCTCGCGGATCTGTGGCGCGGTTTCCGCCGTCAGGCCACAGGCCTCCATGAAGTTCAGCGTCTCGGAGAGACGATCCGCCAGTTCCGCATAGCGATGGCCCTGCGGGCTGTCGGCGACGAAATCGAGCGTCCAGCGATGCACCTTGTGCAGATCGGCAAAACCGCCCTGCGCGAAAGCACGCAGGAGATTGAGCGTCGCCGCCGCCTGGTTGTAAGCGCGCAGCAGCCGCTCCGGATCGGGCTGGCGCGAGGCCAGATCGAAATCGATCGCATTGACGATGTCGCCGCGATAGCTCGGCAGCTCGACATCGCCCTGCTTCTCGGTCGGGGTCGAGCGCGGCTTGGCGAACTGGCCGGCCATGCGACCGACCTTCACGACCGGCAACGCCGCGCCGAAGGTCAGCACGATCGCCATCTGCAGCAGAACGCGGAAGGTATCGCGGATGTTGTTGGCATGGAATTCGGCGAAGCTTTCCGCGCAGTCGCCGCCCTGAAGCAGGAAAGCCTTGCCATCGGCCACGCGGCCGAGCGCATCCGTGAGGCGCCGCGCCTCGCCGGCAAAAACCAGCGGCGGATAGGTGCGCAAGGTCGCCTCGACCGCTGCGAGGCGGTCGGCATCCGGGTACTCCGGCATCTGGCTGATCGGCTTTGAGCGCCAGCTATCCGGGCTCCAGGTGGCAGTCATCGTCGTATCCTTTCGCGGCTGCGGCCCGTTCACGAGGGGGCCGGCGAACCGAAGCGCATGCGTATACGCCCGAAGCGAACAAAGGGTCAACCGCGGCAGCCCGGAGCCGGTTAGTGGAAACGCTCGGAAAAGATAACTTTTTCAACGACCTGCGGACCGAGGCGACCGGCGTGGCGGCGCGCGGCCGTCGACGACGCGTTTACTCCGCTGCGGCCTCGGCCGGATCGGGCAAGGGCGTGCGGAGGGTGACGAATTCTTCCGCCGCGGTCGGGTGGATCGCGACGGTCTCGTCGAGCTGGCGCTTGGTGAGGCCGAGCTTCACCGCGATCGCGATGCCCTGGATGATCTCGGGCGCATCCATGCCAACCATATGAGCGCCCAGCACGCGCTGCGAGGCACGGTCAACGATGAGCTTGACGAGGGTACGCTCGGTGCGCGCGGTCATCGTGTGCTTCAGCGGTTTGAAATCCGCCTTGTAGATGTCGACTGCGCCGAAACGCCGTCGCGCCTCGGCCTCGCCGAGCCCGACCGACCCGACCGGCGGATGCGAGAATACCGCCGAGGGAATGTTGTCGTGGTCGACGGACCAGGGGCGCTTGCCGAAAACCGTATCGGCGAAGGCAACACCCTCGCGGATTGCGACCGGCGTCAGGTTGGCGCGATTGGTGCAGTCGCCGATCGAATAGATGTTCTCGACCGCGGTGCGCGACAACGGATCGACCTTGACCGCGCCGTCCACATCGAGTTCGACGCCGATCGCCTCGAGACCGAGGCTCTGGGTATTCGGAACGCGACCGGTCGCGAACATGACGACGTCGCTTTCGAGCGCGGTGCCGCCGGTCAGCGAAACATGAATGCCGGCGGGCGATTTCATCAGCCGCACCGGATCTTCGTAGACGCGGATATCGACGCCCTTCTTGGCCATCTCGGTTGCGGTGAAACGGCGCACATCGTCGTCGAAGCCGCGCAGGATCTGGTCGCGGCGATAGGTGACGATGACCTCGCTGCCGAGCCCGTTGAAGATGCTGGCGAACTCCAGCGCCACATAGCCGCCACCGACAATAAGAACGCGTTTGGGCAAGGTCTCGAGATAAAACGCCTCGTTGGAGGTGATGCCTAGCTCGGCGCCGGGGATTTCCGGTTTGATCGGATGGCCGCCAACCGCGATGAGCACATACTCGGCCGTGATGCGCCGATCGCCGAGGCGAATGGTATGCGCATCTTCCAGGACGGCGCGCGTCTCGAAAACGGTCACACCGGAATTCTTGAGCAGATCCTTGTAGATCCCGTTCAACCGGTCGATCTCGCGATCCTTGTTCGCGATCAGGCGGCCCCAATCGAACTGCACGCCCTCAACGGTCCAGCCGTAATTGACGGCGTCCTCGAAATCCTCGTGAAAATGCGCGCCATAGGAGAGCAGTTTCTTCGGCACGCAGCCGCGGATGACGCAGGTTCCGCCGACGCGATACTCCTCGGCGATCGCGACCCGCGCGCCATAACCGGCCGACATGCGCGCGGCGCGAACGCCGCCCGAGCCGGCACCGATAACGAAGAGATCGTAGTCGTAGCGGCTCGGCATCGCGCCTCTCATCCCGAATGGGGCGCGAGCGACCGCCAGCGCCGCCACAGGAGATAAGCGATCGGCAGCAAGGTTGCCAGAGGGCCGGCAATCGCGATTGCGGGATGACCGAACGGCCATGGCATGACGATGGCATAGGCCTCGTCGGGTGCGACGAAGCTCAACAGCATCGGCAGGATGCCGTAATTGACCGCGAGCAGGATCGCGGCGGCCACGTCGGGCGAGCGGGTCTTCGGCGACATGTTGAGCCAGAGCACGAGGGCCGTGTCGCGCAGCATGAACAGAATCGCGGCAACCGACCAGGCCAGCAGCGAGCCGCCCCCGATGCTGTCTCGATCGGTGAAATCGTCGTAGAGATCGAACATTTCGTAGGTTTGCGCATCGGGCGACGACATCGCCCAGACGACGATCAAAACGGCGGCAAGCACGAACGAGAACAGCCAGGACGGAAACAGCCGCGCTGCGCGTCCGATATCGCCGCCGGCGATGGCGCGCAGGAACCAGCGCAAACGGATGCCGTCTTTCCCGTCGCAGAGCAGCGCCGCATAGAAGAGCGCAACAGACACAATCGCCGCACCCATGAGTGCCATCGACGGCGATTCACCCCGCTCGAGCGGCAACAGGAAGCCCAGTAGATAAGCGAGCACGAAAGCCGACACAGCCGGCCAGCCCCAGGGCCAGGTCGGCTTCTGTAGTTCGCCGCACATCGCGCGATAGACGCCGAAGCCGAGCCACAAAGCGAGCGCCGCCTGCGTCGCCAGCAGGAACATCGGTTCGGCGATGCGCTCGCCATACCAGAGGACGGTGTAGGGGTGGTCGACCGTGAATTCGTCGAGAAAACCCCCGGCCGTGCTCGATGCCAGAAGCCCGACCGCGACACCGGCCGCCTGCGCCATGAACGACGCACGCCGCCCCGGATCGCGCGGCCGGCGCAGGTGCAGCAGCACGACCAGAAACGATGTCAGCATCGCGGCCATGCCGACGAACAGCAGCTCGAGGGCAAGACGCAACCGCTCCATCACTTCCGCCGGCTCGATCCCGGCGAGCGTCGCAACCGCGAGGCAGATCAGGCTCGCGTACCAGACATAAGCGGTGCCGCCGACGAACTTGCCCCAGCTCATCGACCAGGGGCCGAGGGCAGTCATGCGCTGGGCGTCCCAGGTGCCGCCGGTGATCTCGTCGGCGAGCGCGTTCGCTGCGCGGCGCGTGCCCCAGAGCAGCACCAGCGCGAGAAAGATGTAACGGGCGGCGAACCGTACCTCGTCCACGGAGCGGCCCGCGATGTACCAGACCAGCAGAAGAACGATCGTGAGGAGAATGGGCACGATCAGCAGGCGCGAGGGCGTCAGCTCGATCCAGAGATTGCGGCGGAGTTCCGGGTTCATGCCGTCATCCCTTCGCGCAGAAGGGCGAGATAGGCATCCTGCAGGCCGCCGCTCACCGGCCCGAACGCAGCGACGGCAAGCCCGGCTTCGATCAGGCGGCGCAGCAACGCAGCCTCTTCGGCCGGACCGCCTTCGATGCCGAAACGCGCTTCGAGGCCGGCCAGCTCGACGATGCCGTTCGGATCGATCTCGGCGACGATCGCATCGAGACGTGCATCCGGCGCAACGAGGCGGATATGGAGCAATCGTCGCTGCCCGACGTCGGTGCCGGTCAGCGCGCGATGCTCGACCACGCGACCGTTATCGATCACCAGCATATGCGTCGAATAATCCTCGAGCTCGGCGAGGATGTGCGACGAGACCACCAAGGTCATGCCGGCATCGCGCAGCTCGCGAAAAACCGCCGACAGAGAAACGCGCGCCGCGGGATCGAGACCGGAGGCCGGCTCGTCGAGCATCACGAAGGGCGGCTCGTGAATGATGGTCTGGGCGATCGCAAGGCGCTGGCGCAGGCCGCGCGACAGCGTGCCGGCGCGATCGTTGAGCCGGTCGACGATGCCCATGCGCGCCGCGGCCCGCTCGATCGCCGCCGCGCGATGTGTTGAATCGATGCCGAGTGCGCGGGCGCGATAATCGAGACAGCGCCGAACTGTCAGCTCGCGATAGAGGCCGAAGAAATCGGCCAAATAGCCCATGCGCTGATGCGCGCGACGGGGCGCCGCGTGCACATCGATGCCGTCGACGATGACATGGCCCGCAGCAGGCAGCGCGAGAGCCGCGATGCAGTTGAGCAAGGTCGTCTTGCCGGCACCGTTCGGGCCGACCAGCGCCGTGATCGTGCCGCGCTCGATCGTCAGCGACACGTCGGCAAGCGCGCGGCGGCCCGGATAGTCGAAAACCAGATTCTCGACCGTTACCAGCGGGCCGACAGCGTCGTGCGCAATGTCGCTCACGGTTGCATCATCCCCCGCTGCGCGGTTCAGCCAACGGCTCGGGGCCGACGCGCACCATCATCTTGCCATGGTTGGCGCCGCGCAGCAGACGCATCAGCGCTTCGGGTGCGTTTTCGAGCCCGTCGACGATTTCCTCGCGGCTGTTGATCTTGCCGTCTCGATACCAATCGGCGAGCTGCGCCGCCGCTTCGCGGAAGCGCTCGATGTGATCGAGCACCAGAAACCCTTCCATGCGCGCGCGCTTGATCAGGAACTGCCGGTTCCAGCGCGGCCCCTCCGGCGTCGGATCGGACGGCTGGGCGATCGTGCCGCAGATCACCATCCGGGCGCCGACATTGAGATTCTCGACGACCGCATCGGCGATCGCGCCGCCGGTATTGTCGAAGTAAATGTCGACGCCGTGCGGTGCCGCATTGTGAATCGTGCGCGGGAGATCGTCCACCGCCTTGTAGTTGATCGCCGCGTCGTAACCGAACTCGGAAACGCAGAGCCCGACTTTGTCGGCATGGCCGGTCAAGCCGACCGTATGGCAGCCCAGCATCTTCGCGATCTGTCCGACGGTCGATCCGACGGCGCCGGCGGCGGTCGAGACCACGACCGTCTCACCCTCTTTCGGTTTGCCGATCTCCATCAGGCCGAGATAGGCGGTGACGCCGGTGAGACCAAGCAGCGACAGATTGAGCGGCAGCGGACCGTGCGCGGGATCAGCCCGGCGCACGATGTCCGTGCCGTCCGAGATCGCCCATTCGCGCCAGCCCTGCCGGCCATAGACGAGCTCACCCGTCGCGAAATCCGGATGATTCGATGCGACGATTTCGCCCAGCGTGAAACCGGGCATGACCGCGCCGAGCGGCACCGGATCGCGATAGTTCGGCGCCTCGGCGATCCAGCCGCGCATCGCCGGATCGATCGAGAGATAGATGACGCGGATCAGCAGTTCGTTGGCGCCGGGCTGCGGCCGTTCGGCCGCCTCGATGGCAAAGCAATCGACGTCGACGCCGGCGGCGCCGGGTCGCGCAACCAGCCTGATCTGTCGATTGGCCGCCGCCATGCGGATCCTCCGAGCGTCCATGCCTGCGCTCTCGTTTAGATCACGAAACAAGGATCGTCGTCCACCGGACGCGCTCTTCCGGGGACGCACGAAAAAGGGGCGCGACCCGCAGGCCGCGCCCCTCTCTGAGATGTCGAAAACGCGATGGAAGCGCGACCGATCAGATCCCGCCCATGCACAGATATTTGATTTCGAGGAAGTCATCCATGCCGTATTTCGAACCTTCGCGGCCAAAACCGGATTCCTTGATGCCGCCGAACGGCGCCACTTCGGTCGAGATGATGCCAGTGTTGATGCCGACGATGCCCGATTCGATCGCCTCGGCGACGCGCCACACGCGACCGAGATCGCGCGCATAGAAGTACGCGGCAAGGCCGAACTCGGTATCGTTCGCCATCGTGATCGCCTCGTCTTCGGTCTTGAAGCGGAAGAGCGGCGCGACCGGGCCGAATGTCTCTTCGCGCGCGACCGCCATCTTGTTCGTCACGTCGGCGAGCACGGTCGGCTGGTAGAACGTGCCGCCAAGATCGTGACGCTTGCCGCCGACGACGATGCGCGCGCCCTTGCCCACAGCGTCGGCCACATGTTCCTCGACCTTCTCGATGGCGCCGGTGTCGATCAGCGGACCCTGATTGACGCCATCCTCGAGCCCGTTGCCGACCTTGAGCTTGCGCACCGCCGTCGCGAGCTTTTCGGCGAAGGCCTCGTAGACGCCGTCCTGCACGATCAGGCGGTTGGCGCAGACGCAAGTCTGGCCGGTATTGCGGAACTTCGACATCATCGCGCCTTCGACCGCCGCATCGAGATCGGCATCGTCGAACACGATGAACGGCGCGTTACCGCCGAGCTCCATCGAAACCTTCTTCACCGTATCGGCACATTGCTTGATCAGCAGCTTGCCGACCTCGGTCGAGCCGGTGAAGGAGAGCTTGCGCACGATCGGGTTCGAGGTCATCTCGCCGCCGATTTCCTTCGACGAGCCGGTGACGATGTTGATCACGCCCGGCGGGAAGCCGGCCCGCTCGGCGAGTTCGGCGAGCGCGAAGGCCGAAAAGGGTGTCATGGTTGCGGGCTTGATCACGACGGTGCAACCGGCGGCCAGCGCTGGCGCGCATTTGCGGGTGATCATCGCGTTCGGGAAGTTCCACGGCGTGATGGCCGCCACGACGCCGATCGGCTGTTTGATCACGACGAGGCGCTTGTCGCCCTGATGCTGGGGAATGACGTCGCCGTAGATGCGCTTTGCCTCTTCCGCAAACCATTCGATGAAGCTCGCGCCGTAGACCACCTCGCCGCGCGATTCCGCCAGCGGCTTGCCCTGTTCGGCCGTCATGAGGATCGCGAGATCCTCCTGGTTCTCGAGGATCAGGTTGAACCATTTGCGCAGCAGCCCGGCACGCTCCTTCGCGAGCATCTTGCGCCATTTTGGCCAGGCGGCGTTCGCTGCCTCGATCGCGGCGCGCGTTTCCTCGGTGCCCATCAGCGGCACCGTGCCGAGCACCTCGCCGGTCGCAGGGTTGGAGACGTTGACCGTCTTGCCGGATTTCGCATCGGTCCACTTGCCGTTCACATAGGCCTGCTGCCGGAACAGGCTCCTGTCCTTGAGCGGCAAAGCGGCGGCAACGGATTTCACGGCCTGGTTCATCGCGGATGTCCTCGCTGGTTCTGCAATTCGACGTGTCGGTCGACGGGATTGGGCCGGACTATAGCGGCGCGCGCCGCGGTTTCAATCGCAACCGGGGTTGTTGGTAACGAGGGGGCAAGAAACGCGCGTCAGCCGGCGATCTTAATCTAACGTATATACGTTTAACGCGTAATATCGTGGAAAACCTGCACGCCATTGGGGTCGTTCCGGACCATCACCCATCACCCAAAGATCGGCGGCTTTACGAAGCCCACCGCGACGATCGGCCCCAGTTCTTCTTGGAAGATAGCGTCAGACAATTTTTTAGATCCCCATTACGTCGACTTCCGACATTCTTTCGTAAAGCACTGGCAGGTCCACCGATCGAATCCGAAACTGACTTCGCCGTTTTACTAAAGGCCTCGGTCCGCGCTCGTTCTCAAGTTTTATCCCCGGATCATAATAAACCTGACCTGCCGCGAGAGCCCTAACAAACAGGTTGAAGTTTGTGTCCTCGGCTAACCGCACGACCCTCCCGTACCGATACTGTCGTTCTGGTTCGGTCCTAACCTCCCCGGGTACATACACGGCTTGAGCGTGCTTGCGATTCCAAATTTGAAGCAGAGCCGTAAAGCCCCAAGATGCAGCCACAGCACCTGAATGCGTGAACAGACATAACGATCCACCAGGATCGGTGATCTTTTGCGTCGCACAATCGAAACCAACCAGCGCAAGCGTTAGATTCGTAGTCAGATGTTGCTCGCCCGCTCTGTGGATTCCTCCAAAGTTTAGCCGATCTTCACGGCCGCGCTGGTCCTTGTACCCAAACTCCCTGATAAAGGCCTCGACGCCGTTTTCCTTGTACATTCCACCTGTCGGTTCTGGCGTCATCAACGTGATTACCTTCGAGGCAGGCGTACGTGCGAAATTTTTTACTTGGCTCGCCTTAACTTCCCAACCCTCGAAATCCGGTTCAGCCTTCCCATTGCGGGAGACACCAAGCTCAGCTTCAAGCGTATAACCAACGCACTGACCGCTCGCGCATGGGACAAACGTTCCATCCATCCTTAGAGCCCGGGAAGTGATCCAGTCCCGAATATGAATTCTGCGCAATTCGCTGAGAAGAATTCCCCGACTGGACGCTTCGCGAGCTTCAAGGGGCACACGCCGGAATACGCCGATTGATTCCAACGTCCCCAATGCCGCAATGGCACGCGCGATTTGACTATCCGGACCGGCACACCAACCGATGATTCGGCGATCACCCGTAATTCCGAGCAACAAAAGCCGTCCCGGCATTCGCGTAGTCAGAAGAAATGAAGGGGCATTTTGTGCACCTCGAAGAAATCCCGAGCTACGAACCTCTGGGTACTGCGGATAAAGGATTAGTTGCGCGTACGGGGCAGGAGCACTTGTTCCGTCCGGTTGTAACCACTCCAGAGGAAGTGGCGCTTTCATGATTCGATTACCCTTGTCGGTCTCGTCCAGAGTGACGTTTCCCGACGGCAGGATGTTCGTTACCTCCATACTACCCGACAGGTAGAGTTGATTTTTTGAATTGTCGTTTGGAGCCAGCTCTTTTAGCAGCAGCCGTTTGACTCCGAGCGTTGCCAGCATATTCCGAAGCTGGTCAAGCGATAGGTTAGGTAAGGGCGCCTTCTTCGCCGCCATTTTTCATTCTGTCCCGGAAATCACAAGGTTTCCGCTTCCATGCTTCAACCAATGTTTCGTTTGCCTGAGCACGTCCTTCAATTGACGTCGCGTACGGCCTTTAAGGGCGCACTCCCATATTGTACCAATCCGCCAACCATCGTTCGCTAGCTGCCAAATTGCCTTGCTATCCCGTTGAGCGTTTCCGGCGATCTTGTTACGCCAAAACTCCGTGCGAGTGCTGGGCATCTTGAAGAGGTGGCAATCGTGGCCATGCCAAAAGCAACCATGTACGAAAATTATAGCGCGCCATTTGGCAAGCACTATATCGGGTTGTCCCGGAAGGTTCCGAGCATGCAATCTGTAGCGAAAACCAAGGCGATGCAGTCCGGTACGGAGGAGGATTTCGGGCTTCGTATCCTTCCCCTTAATGCCGGACATCATCCGGCTGCGTGTCTCCCGATTAACGATATCAGGCAACCGCCCTTGTTTCCTTTCCGGTATCTGCAAAATCTACCGTCCTAACGCCACTGATCCACGGCGCCAAGTGCCTCGCCACTGCCTCTACAACTGGAACTACGACAGCATTGCCGAATTGCTTATATGCTTGTGTATCGGAAACGGGAATCAGGAACCGTGATCCACCTGGTTTCTCAAAACCCATAAGCCGTGCGCATTCTCGCGGAGTTAGACGCCGCGGGTTTTTACGCCCCCCTTGCCGGACAAGAATTTCGGAGCCGTCCTTATAATATCTGGCTGAAAGCGTCCGCGCGATATCCTCTCTTCCGACGAGACCAAAGCCAAATCCATTCCCTTTCGCACGATGCTTCTCAGCATACTCTTGAAGGTAGCCCCACAAATGATTGGACAGTGTGTACTTCGATAGAACACGACCATTACCTAGCTCGATATATCGGAGATCTGCATTCTCGCTTCCGTCCTCAGGATGAAGAATCGTCGCGAGCCGCGGTCCTTGAGTTGGATCAGGTAGCGTCAAATCATCGAACGAAAATTTGTTGGATTTTCGAAAGCCAACAATAAGAATCCGCTCGCGATGTTGCGGAACAAAAGATCGTGCATCAATGACGCGTGTGTGAATGTGATAACCCAGATCCACACTAAGGGAACGGCGAATCACTTCAAACGTACGGCCCTTATCATGGCTCAACAGATTCTTGACGTTTTCGAGTACAAAGACCTTAGGACGGTGATGCTCAATTATTCGTGCTACATCAAAAAAAAGTGTGCCTTGCGCTTCGCAGAGAAAGCCGTGCGGCCGATGCAATGCATTCTTTTTTGATACTCCGGCGATGGAAAACGGCTGGCAAGGAAAGCCGGCGAGAAGCACATCATGCTGAGGAATCTGGTCCGCAGAAATCTTCGTGATATCTCCGGCTACATCGTGATCGCAACGATAGTTCGCGCGATAGGTCTCAACGCAGAACCGATCCCATTCCGATGTAAAGACGCAGGTTCCGCCAATTGGCTCGAATGCCCTGCGAAGCCCGCCAATCCCAGCAAACAAATCAATGAATGTGAAAGCGCTACTCGCTTTAGGCTTCGAAAGCGCGACCTTTCGGAGAATTTCCAACGCAGCTTTGCGGGGCAATCCTTCACCGGTTTCCCAACGATAAATGGTGCGTTCGCAGTAGCCCAGCGCTTGGACGGCCTCTGCAATCGAGAGCCCCGCTTCTTGTCTCAGCTTAGAAAATTCAGTCATCAGTCCCCCCGATTCGCTGGGAATCATTCTGCCATTATTGCAAAAGAACAACAAGGGAACATTAACACATCTAAAAGAGGAACTATATTTAATTAATACAATAAATGTTGGCAGTTTTGGTTAGGGATTCCCTCACATCCCGCCCCTACTCCACCGTCACGGCCTTGGCGAGATTGCGCGGCTGGTCGAGGTCGGTGCCCTTGGCAACCGCGGCATGATAGGCGAGAAGCTGCACCGGAATTGCATAGAGGATCGGCGCAACAAAGGGATCGCAGTCCGGCAGCGTGACGGATGATTCGGCGGCTTTGCCGATGCGCTTCACGCCCCGCGCGTCGGAGAACAGGATGACGCGGCCGCCGCGCGCCGCGACTTCCTGGACGTTCGAGGCGGTCTTGTCGAAGACGCCGTCCGAGGGTGCGGCCACGATCACCGGCACGTTTTCGTCGATCAGCGCGATCGGTCCGTGCTTCATCTCGCCGGCGGCATAGCCTTCAGCGTGGATGTAGGAAATTTCCTTGAGCTTGAGCGCGCCCTCGAGCGCGATCGGATAAGACGTACCGCGCCCGATGAACAGCACGTCACGCGCCTCGGAGACGCGGTGTGCTATCTTCTGGATGGCACCGTCGTGATTCATGACCTCCGCCGCCTTGGCCGGCACTTCCATCAGAGCATGGGTCAGTTCGGCCTCGCGCGCTTCGTCGATGGCGCCCCGTGCCCGGGCCGCCGCGATGGCGAGACAGGCCAGCACGGTCAGCTGTGTCGTGAAGGCCTTGGTCGAGGCGACGCCGATCTCGGGCCCGGCCAAAGTCGGCAGCACCGCATCGGATTCACGCGCGATGGCACTCTCGGGCATGTTGACGACGGAGAGAATGATCTGGCCCTGCTCGCGCGCATAGCGCAGCGCCGCGAGCGTATCGACGGTCTCGCCCGATTGAGAGATGCAGATGGTCACGCCGCCCTTGGGCATCGGCGCCGCGCGATAGCGAAACTCCGATCCGATATCCACCTCGACCGGCAGCCGCGCCACCTGCTCGAACCAGTATTTCGCGACCAGTCCGGCGATGTACGCAGTGCCACAGGCAACGATGGTGACGCGCGGCACGGCGGCGAAATCGAACGGCAGATCAGGCAGCGTCACCTTGCGCGCCAGCGGATTGAGGAAAGCCTGCAGCGTGTCGCCGATGACCGAGGGCTGCTCGTGGATCTCCTTGAGCATGAAATGCGGGTAGTTGCCTTTGCCGACTTCGGCGCCGCTCAATGCGCTTTGGGTGACCGGCCGCTCGACGCGCCGGCCGTTGTTCCATATCTCGACGCCGTCCGGCGAGAGCGCGAACCAGTCATCCTCTTCAAGATAGCAAAGCTGCCGGGTGAACGAGGACAGCGCCAGCGCATCCGAACCGAGGAACATCTCGCCGTCGCCAAACCCGATCGCCAGCGGGCTGCCGCGGCGGGCGCCCAGCATCAGATCGCTGCGGCCGGCAACGATGATTGCCAGCGCAAAGGCGCCCTGCAGCCGGCCCATCGCATATTCCATCGCCTGCTGCGGCGTGCGCTGTTGTTCGAGCTGGCGGGTGAGCAGGTGTGCTACGACCTCAGTATCGGTCTCGGTGACGAAGCGGCAGCCTTCCGCCTCGAGCTCTTCGCGCAGCTCCTGGAAATTCTCGATGATGCCGTTATGAACAACGGCTACGCGCGATGTTGCGTGCGGATGGGCGTTGACTTCGGATGGCCGGCCGTGTGTCGCCCAGCGCGTATGGCCGATGCCGGTCTCGCCAGCCAGCGGTTCGCGCGCGAGCAGCGCATCGAGATTGGCGATCTTACCCTCGGCGCGGCGGCGTTCGATATGGCCGTTCACGAGCGTCGCCATGCCGGCCGAATCGTAGCCGCGATATTCCAGCCGCTTCAGCGCCTGGAGCAGCAGCGGGGCGACCGGCGCTTTGCCGACGATGCCGATGATGCCGCACATCGGATTATTCCTTCTTCCTGTCCTTCCGGCCGCGTTGCTTGCGCGCCCGGAACTCGGTGGCCCAGCCGTCCTTGATCGTCTCTTCGCCGCGCGCAACGACGAGCGCATCGGCCGGAACATTGCGCGTGACGACGCTTCCGGCAGCGACAATCGCACCGGCGCCGATCTCAACCGGAGCCCGCAACACCACGTTCGAGCCGATCGACGCACCGTCGCCGATGCGAGTCTGGTGCTTGTCGAACCCGTCATAATTGGCCGTGATCGTTCCCGCACCGATATTGGCCTTCGCGCCGACGTCCGTATCGCCAACATAGGAAAGATGGTTGGCCTTGGCGCCTTCGCCGAAGCGGCTGTTCTTCACTTCGACGAAATTGCCCACCTTTGCGTCGCGGCCGATCTTCGAGCCGGTGCGCAGTCGGGCGAAGGGCCCGATCGAGCAACCGCTTTCAATCGCCGCTCCCTCGATATGACAGAAGGCGCCGATCGAGACGCCATCGGCAACCGACACGCCGGGCCCGAACACGACGTTCGGCCCGATGACGACATCCTGTCCGATGATTGTATCCCAGGCGAAGAAGACCGACGCGGGATCGATCAGCGTCGCGCCATTCGCCATGGCGGCGGCGCGCAGCCGCGTCTGCATCACAGCCTCGGCGACAGCCAGATCGGCGCGGCTGTTGATGCCGAGCAGCTCGTCTTCCGCCGCCTCGACGACGGCACAGGCCGCATTGTCCTTGCGGGCGATGGCAACGATGTCGGTCAGATAGAATTCCTTCTTGGCATTGTGATCGTCGAGCCGGTCGATGAGCGACCGCAGTTTCGATCCATCGATCGCCATGACTCCGGAATTGCACAAACCGATCGTGCGCTCCATGGCGCTCGCATCGCGGAATTCGACGATCCGTTCGAGGCGCCCGGCGCCATCGACAATAAGCCGCCCATATTCGGCCGGACTTTCCGGCCGGAAGCCGAGCACCACGACGGCTGGATTGTCGCTTGCGCGACGACGCTCGAGCATGCGGCGGAGCGTTTCGGTGCGGATGAACGGCGTGTCGCCATAGAGCACCAGCACGTCGCCGGTTTGCCCCTCAAGCGACGTCAATGCAGCAGCAACAGCATGGCCGGTCCCGCGTTGCTCTGGCTGGATGGCGGTCGGTCGCGGTGCGACGGCGGCTGCGACCTCGGGCATGTCCGGTGCGACGACCACGATCTCGGACCGGCACCCGAGCGGCGCGAGGCCGGAAAGGACATGACCGATCAGCGGCAGACCGGCGACCCGGTGCATGACCTTCGGCAGACGCGAGCGCATCCGCGTGCCCCTGCCGGCGGCAAGCAGGACCGCAGCCGGCCGATTTTCGTCCCTTTGAGCCAAGACCCCTCCACGGGTGGTTCGCGCCGGCAACCCTACCCGGCCGCCTTGCTCCGGAACAGTCCGGGTGGCCACCTCGATGCCGATCCGACGCTATCGGCCGATTATGGCGCGGCCATGACCCTGAAACTCGGATGCGGCGCCAGACTTGCGACCAGGCGCGGCCGTCCGCAAGATCGCCGAAGGATTGGAGCAAAGGGTCGCCATGCCGTCGCCGAATCAACCCCATCTGATTAGGGTCGCGTTCGACTGCGCAAAACGCGGCGACTTCAAAGGCGTGTCGAAAGTTTGCCGGCATATCCTGCAGGCGGACCCGGAGCAGCCGGATGCGCTGCATTGCATGGGTCTCTTGCAACGCCAGAACGGCGATACCGAAACGGCGGTCCGAAGTCACGAACGCGCCGTCAGCGGCCGGCCGGGCAATGCCGAGTACCGGAATGCGCTGGGCCTCGCCTATCGGGCGGCCGGCCGCATTGCGGATGCAATCGACGCATACGAAGCGGCATTGCGAACCGACGCCGATTTCGCCGACGCCTATGTCAATCTCGGTGTGATCTATCTGGAGCGCGGCGACCATCGCAACGCCATCGCCCGCTTTCGCGCCGCCGTCGAGCGGTGTCCGTCCGATCCGCAGTTTCATGTGGCACTGGGGCGGGCGCTGGCCGCCGCCGGCGATTCCGCGACGGCCGTGGAATCTTATCGACGCGCGCTGTCGATCGCACCGACTATCGGGCCGGCCTGGGCGGGAATCGGCGACCTTCATCTGGCCGCCGGCGACGAGCGGGCCGCAATGACCGCTTTCGCAGACGGCATTGCCAGCGATCCCCGCGATGCCGGCAACTATCTTCGGCTCGCACCGATCCTGCTCGCGCTTGGCCAGACGACCGATGCGGTCGGGTGTCTGCGGCGCGGTGTCGATCAGAATCCCGGATCGGTACCACTCCATGTCGCGCTGGCGCGTGTGATGTTGCGGGCCGGCCTCTGGGACGAGGCCTGGGCGCATTACGAACGTCGCCTGGCGCTGCCGCTTTACTTGAACGAGATGCGACGTTTCGTGCAGCGACCCTGGGATGGCAGCGATCCCGCAGGGATGACGATCTGCGTCCACTGCGAACCGTCGGCCGGCGAGAGCATCGTGCTGTTGCGGTATCTCGAACCGCTCGCCGAACGCGGCGCTCAGATTGTTCTGCGCTGCCCGCCGCCGCTCCGCCATCTTCTCTCATCGCTTACGGTGCCGGTCGCAGTGCGCAGTACCGACGAAGCGCTGCCGCCGTTCGACCGGCAAACCTGGCTCGGTTTGCTGCCATTGCTGTTGAAACAACCGAATCCCGGCGCGCTTGCGACCCGGCCCGACGGGTTCGGTGCCGGCAATGCCACGGCGCGCTGGGCCGAGCGCTGCGCCGGGCTACCGCGGCCCATTGTCGGATTGCACTGGCGCAGCATGAGCGCCCGGGCACTCGACGACCCCCATCGCCTGCTCATGACGGTTGCGCAGTCGGCCTGCGGTCTGATCGCGTTGCAGGATCGAACAGTCGGCCCCGAGATTCAGAAATCCGGACTGGTCGAACGCATGATCCAGGTCGGCGCGGAACTGTCCGACGGCGGAGATATCGTGGCCGACATTGCCGCGGCAGCTGAGCAGTGCGATCTGGTGATAACGGTCGATTCGGCGATCGCACAAATCGCAGCAACGCTCGGTCGCTGCACCATCGTGCTAATCCGCGGCAGCGAGGATTTCTGGTGGCCGGCCGAGAGCTCCGATGTACCGTGGCTCGGAGACGTCCATCTCCACCACCGACGCCACCGCGAAACTGACGAGCAGTATCTCGAACGTCTGAAGCCGTTGCTCGCCAGCTAGCAACAAACCCGATTGCCGGGAGTTATTCGCCGGATGCGAACGGCTGGGCGCTCACCAGTTCGAGACGAAGTTCGCCGAGCGCCATGCGCGCCGATACCGCGATCGGCACCATGACAGCCGAGTCGAGCAGCGGCGCGAACCAGATCGTCAGTTCTCGCGGATAATATCCGGAGCTCGACGCGCTGGTCGGGAAGCCCGAGCGATATTCGATCGACAGACGGCAGGCGATCACTTCCCCCGCCGCAATCGCAGGGCCAGACGTAAACCGCGCCGGCGGCGGCGTCGCATCGCTGCCCACGACGGTGAGATCATAGCGGCGGATTCCGTCGAAGACCGGCAGCTGACCGCTGCAGCCGCCGCGCGCCATCGCCTGATCCATCAGAACGATGCCGGCACTGACCGGATCAATCGTCCCGGTTTCGAAACCGCTCTCGAGCGCCACCCGCGTTTCGCGCGTCGGCGGATCGGCAAAGACCGTGACCGCGCCGCCTGCGGCATAGTCGAGATCGACGCGCTGCACATACTGGCCTGCGGTCGACACGCTGCGATGCCAGAGCGGATGCAGCGTCTCGCCCTGCCGCCCGCCATCGGATTCGAGTTGCATCTGAAATGGTATCCAGGCTGCAGCGTTCTGGTTCGTTGCGAGCGACACATTGGCGTTGAACACATCGATGCGACCGCTCTGCCGGGCGAGATCCGCGCGCAGGTCGGTCTCGATCAGAGGCACCATGCCGAGATAACCGACATAGCGCAGAGCCCAGGAATCTGCCTGCGCCGGACCGGCGGCGCCGAGGATCGAAAGGACAGCCAGAAAGCCGATTGCTCTCAGTATGTTGCCGTTCATTGGGGGATCCGGTCCTCTTCGGTTGACAGGGCGCGGGACGCTGCCCTAAGCAGGCGCCGACAGACGGTTGCGGGTTCGGGCGCGTAGCTCAGCGGGAGAGCACTGCCTTCACACGGCAGGGGTCACAGGTTCAATCCCTGTCGCGCCCACCATCCAGACACCCAGCGCTACATGATTTTCAGTAGTCCGACATAGTGTCGATATTGTGACTGGTTTGAAATTCGGGCGACGTTCGGGCACGGCGATTGCCGCCACTTTCCCCTTCTTTGCGTCGCCGCCGCGCCTCAACGAAACCGCCTTTTAGCGCCGAACGACAGGGCCGTGCGGTCGACGCGAAACCACGAGCGCAATCGCAATCCCGATCATGCCGATCAGCACGGCAAGTCCGGCCTGGAAGCGTTCGATCCAGTCCATGAGGCCGGGCTCGGGTGGCGGGGGCAGTTCCGACGGCGGCGGTTCGAAACCCGGAACGGTGGCCCACAGACCGGCCGAGTGCTCGCGCGCCGCTCGTTCCGCCTCGTCATAACGATCGGCCAGTGCCGGATCCGCGGACGGAGCACGGGTGGTCTGCCGATCCACGATTCCCATGCCCGCCTCGAGCATCGTTTCGACGAGATCGTCAGCGCCGATGCTGCAGGAAACGAGCGAGCGCCGGAACCGGTCATGCCCGGCCGAATAACAATCGAGCTCGGCTTCGCTGAGAACGAGCTCCAGAGCCACCCGGGCAATCGCATCGGCCCGCCAGTCTCCCGGGAAACTGCGCAGTCCATAGAGTTTGAAATGTTCCCCTTCCAGCTGCAGCGTGACCGCGTCGATCACGACTGGAACGCCGGTGAAGTGACGTGGCGGCAAGGGCTCGAGAGGCAGCGCGTCGACCGGCTCGACCGGGATGGCCGGGGGTGGCGTTGCCTCCTGGGCGCGGACCGCAGCCGACGTCAACGCGCCACCAAACAGGGCCGCCGACGGCAACAGGGCCGCGAGGAAGATCGTCCGAATCAGGCGTTGTTTCATGGTGCCGAGTCTGTCGCGTCGCGGAAGCCGATACAACCACGATGCACCACAAGGTATTCGATTGCCGGTTGGTTCCCCCGGGATCGGCCCCTAATATCCCGCCGCCGATCATGGCCGCATCGGCGGGGCCCAGCCGCAGCGACGGCATCGGGCGCGCCACGGGGGACTATAGGGATGAACACGGGTGAACTGGCTGCGCTGGCCCCCCAAATTGCGGCTGCCGCTCGCGCCGCGGGCGAGCGGATCATGGATTATTACGGCCAGGCACTGGTCGCACGTGCAAAGGACGATCGCTCGCCCGTGACGGACGCGGACGATGCGGCCGAACGCATCATTCTTCCGGTTCTCGACGATCTGCTTCCGGGCGTTCCGACTGTTTCCGAGGAAGCGGTGTCGCGCGACGGCGCACCCGAAATCGGAGCGGCCGGCGCTGCACGACGCTTCTGGCTCGTCGACCCGTTGGATGGCACCAAGGAATTTATCAGCCGCAATGGCGAGTTCACGGTGAACATCGCGCTCATCGTCGACGCGGCGCCCCTGCTCGGTGTCGTACATTTGCCTGCGCTGGGAACGACTTATATCGGCATCGTCGGCAAAGGCACCACAGTGGAAACCGCTGAAGGGCAACGCCGCGATATCACCGCGCGCGTACCGCCCAGTGCCGGCGTCACGGTGCTCGCCAGCCGTTCGCATGGCAACGATGCGGCACTCGATGCGTTTCTCAAGGACATGCGTATCGCCGATCGTATCAATGCCGGGAGCTCGCTGAAATTCTGCCGTGTCGCGGAAGGGATGGCCGATATCTATCCCCGTCTCGGCCGAACGATGGAGTGGGATACGGCAGCCGGACAGGCGGTGCTGGCGGCCGCCGGCGGCAGCGTCTGTCGGATCGACGGCACACCCCTGACTTATGGCAAACCCGGATTCGAGAACCCGCATTTCGTCGCCCGCGGGCGCAAGGGATGATGGCCACAGTCAAAATTGTATCGGGCGATGAAGCGGGGCTCCGCGCTGCCGCCAAAATTATCGCAAAGGGCGGACTGGTCGCGATACCGACGGAAACGGTTTATGGCCTCGCTGGCGACGCGACAAACGACCGCGCCGTTGCGCGGATCTTCGAGGCGAAGGCACGGCCGCAGTTCAATCCGCTCATTGTTCATGTTGCCAACCGCTCCATGGCAGCGAAGCTGGTCACGTTGAACCGAAGCGCCGAGCGTCTCGCGGATGCCTTCTGGCCCGGGCCTCTTACGCTCGTTCTGCCCCGACGACGGGGCGCGCCGGTATCGCTGCTCGCGAGCGCGGGCCTGGACACGCTCGCGATACGCATGCCGGCACACCCCATCGCACTCGACCTGATACGCCTGAGCGGCTGCCCGCTGGCAGCACCCAGTGCCAACCCTTCCGGCCGTCTTACCCCGACCGAAGCGGCGCATGTTGCGGCGTCGCTGGGCGACCGCATCGACCTCATCCTCGATGGCGGGCGTTGCACGATCGGTATCGAAAGCACCGTGCTGGATCTGACCGAGCCGACACCGCGGATGCTTCGCCAGGGCGGTCTGCCGCAGGAAGCAATCGAAGCGATCATCGGACCGATCGCATTAGGGCATCCTGAGGGCGCGATCCGTTCGCCCGGCATGACGGCGAGCCACTATGCACCGTCGATCAGACTGCGAATGAACGCGACATCCGTGACGGCGGGCGAAGCATTGCTGGCGTTTGGGCCACACCCCCTTCCCGGTGCCGCGACAACGCTGAACCTGAGCCCCAGTTCGGACCTGACCGAGGCCGCAGCCAATTTCTTTGCGATGCTGCACCGGCTCGACGATCGGCGCTACAGCGGCATCGCGGTCATGCCGGTTCCGGAAACCGGGCTCGGCACTGCGATCAACGATCGCCTCTGCCGCGCCGCGGCGGATGACGCCGGCAACCGGGGCGATTAATCTGACGTCGATGGAACATCCCGATCCATTCGTTTCCCGCGTACAGGCATTGCTCGGCGAGGCTGGCTGTCTCGCTACGCCGGAACTTATGGCTCGTTATCTCCGCGACTGGCGCGGCCTGTATGAAGGTAAAGCCCGCCTTGTCGCGCGACCGGGCTCGACAGAAGAAGTCGCGGCCCTGGTCCGGCTCTGTGCGGAAGAACGTATCGGCATTGTCCCGCAAGGTGGCAATACCGGGCTGGTCGGCGGTGCGACGCCATCGACGGGCGGAAGCGATATCGTGTTATCGCTCGAACGTCTGAACCGCATTCGATCGCTCGATCCGGCCGATTTCAGCATAACAGTCGATGCCGGCTGCATTCTTGCCGACGTACAGAACGCCGCTGCCGGCGTCGACCGGCTGTTTCCGCTAAGCCTCGGCGCCGAGGGAACCTGTCAGATCGGCGGCAACATCTCGACCAATGCGGGCGGGATCAATGTCGTGCGTTACGGCAACACCCGGGATCTCGTTCTGGGCCTTGAGATCGTGTTGCCCGACGGTTCGATCTGGGACGATCTTCGTCGCGTGCGCAAAGACAACACGGGCTATCCCTTGCGACAGCTCTTCATCGGTGCCGAAGGCACGCTGGGCATCATTACCGCGGCAGCATTGAAACTCTTTCCGGTTCCCCGGCAGCGGGCAACGGCCCTCGTCGCGGTTGCCAACGCACAATCCGCCTGCGACCTATTCAGCTTCTTCGAGACGCGCCTCGGCGATTGCATCGCCAGCTTCGAGTACATGTCGGCGGCGGCGCTGCAACTCGCCATTGACCGGATTCCGGGCACCTTGTGGCCATTGGGTGCTGCTGTCACCGATTGCGTCTTGGTCGAATTGAGCTGGACGCTTGAGCAACCGCCCCTCACTGAATTGCTGGAGGCGACGCTCGCCAGCGGCATGGAAACCGGCGTCATGGTCGATGCCGTCCTCGCCGACAGCGAAGCCAAGAGACTGGCGCTCTGGCGCATAAGGGAGGGCGTTGTCGAAGCGCAGCGGGTGACCGGTGCAAGCATCAAGCACGATGTCTCCGTGCCGATTTCCGAGGTCGCCGCTTTTATAGCGCAGGCGAATGCCGCCGTATCGAAAATTCTGCCGGGCACGCGCATTCTGCCCTTCGGTCATCTCGGCGACGGGAACATTCACTACAATCTGATGCGGCCGCTTTCGATCGGGGATCCTGTGTTCCTGAGTAATGCCGAAATACTGATACGCGCCGTTCACGACATTGTCCGCGATTTCGGCGGATCGTTTAGCGCCGAACACGGGCTCGGACAATTGCGTCGCAGCGAAGCGGATCGATATAAGGCGTCGGCGGAACGCGACATGATGAAACGCATCAAGACTGTCTTCGACCCGCATGGTTTGATGAACCCCGGCAAGGTCCTATGAGCAATTTGACGACAGGTACATACCGGGCACCGCTCGACGACATCCAGTATTCCTTACAAGCTTATGGATCGATCGGTTCATTGCGGCAGTTTCCGCGATTTGAAACAGCAACCCAGGACATTGTCGATGCCGTCCTGACAGAGGGCGCGCGGTTCGCCGAGCGCGTGTTCGCCCCGCTCGATCGGGTCGGCGATCTGCATGGCTGCACGATCGCGGAGGCCGACGTCACGACGCCGCCGGGCTTCCGCGAAGCCTATCGCAGCTTCGTCGAGCAGGGCTGGCAGGGTGTGCCGTTCGACCCGGATCATGGCGGTCAGGGGTTGCCGTGGACTGTCGCCGCAGCGCTTCAGGAAATGTTGTATGCGGCGAACATGGCGCTGTCGTTGTGTCCATTGCTGACGCAGGGCGCGATCGACCTGCTTGAAGCCCATGGCAGCAGCGCGCAGAAACGACGGTATCTCGGCAGGCTCGTCTCCGGTCAGTGGAGCGGGAGTATGAACCTGACCGAACCGCAAGCCGGCAGCGATGTCGGCGCGCTGGCAACGCGAGCGTTCAGGGACGGGGATGGCTGGAGGATCGTCGGGCAGAAGATTTTCATTACCTTCGGCGAGCATGATCTGACCGAGAATATCGTGCATCTGGTGCTCGCGCGCACGCCGGATGCGCCACCCGGTACGAAGGGCATCTCACTCTTTATCGTCCCGAAGTTCGTTGTCGACCCCGAAGGCAGACCCGGCGCGCGGAACGATCTTCGCTGCCTTTCGCTCGAACGAAAGCTCGGCATTCACGGCAGCCCGACCTGCGCCATGTCTTATGGCGATAACGGGGGCGCCGCCGCGGAACTTGTTGGCGAGGTCAATCAGGGCATGGCCCTGATGTTCACCATGATGAACAACGCACGCCTTGCCGTGGCGATCCAGGGCCTCGCCTGCGGCGAACGTGCCTGGCAGACCGCGCGCGCTTACGCCGGCGAACGCCGACAGGGACGGATCGCGAGGACGCCGGCTGGAAAATCCGCGGTCATCGCGAATCATCCGGATGTGCAGCGAATGCTGATGACAATGCGGGCGCTGATGGAAGGGATGCGGGCCCTGGTTTACGCAACCGCCGCTGCCACGGATCGTGCGCGCCAGATGGAACCCGGCCAGCAGCGCGATCGCTGGCAGGCGCGCGCCGATCTGTTGACGCCCATCGCGAAAGCCTGGTGCACCGATCGCGGCTGCGAGATCGCCGACCTTGGCATTCAGGTTCATGGCGGAATGGGATACATCGAAGAGAGCGGTGCTGCGCAGATCTACCGGGATGCAAGGATTACGCCGATCTACGAAGGGACCAACGGCATCCAGGCCATCGATCTGCTCGGCCGCAAGCTGCTGCGCGATCAGGGCGCTGCTGTCTTCGCTCTCTGTAACGAGTTTCGCGAGGCGGTGCGGGGCAGCGGGAACAAATCCGTTGTCATACCGTTGCAGGCGTCGACCCTGGCCGCCCTCGACCGGCTGGATCGCTGCTCGAGACATCTCATCGATGCCGCCAGCAAGAATCCAAACAACGCCCTGAGCGTTGCGACCCCGTATCTGCGATTGCTCGGCAACAGCATCGCCGCCGCGCTTCTGGTACAGGGCGTTTCGATGGCATCGCAGCGCGCCGGCATGGAGAATGACGCTGCGCGGCGCAATGCTATTGTCGCTTTCTTCTGCGCCAGCATTCTTCCCGAGACGGCAATGCTTGAAGCGCAGATTTTGGCGAACGATGCACTGGGTGCAACGGCAGCCATCGGACTTGAGCTGACAGAGCCATGAAACGTCGCAAGATACTCTTCATTTCTGCCGATCAATGGCGCGGCGAATGTCTCTCGGCGCTTGCGCACCCCTGTGTGCGTACCCCGAATCTCGATCGGCTGGCGGCGCGCGGCACTTTGTTCCGCAATCATTTTGCGCAATGCTCGCCATGTGGGCCCTCACGGACGAGCATGCTGACGGGCCTCTATTTGCTGAACCATCGCTCCGGGCGCAACGGAACGCCGCTCGATGCGCGCCACACGAATGTGGCAGTCGAGGCCCGCAAAGCCGGTTTCGATCCAGTCCTGTTCGGTTACACGGATACGAGTGTCGATCCGCGTCAATACGATTGCGCCGATCCTATTCTCACGACCTATGAAGGGGTGATGCCGGGTTTTTCCGTCGGGCTACAGCTCGACGACCGGATGGCGGCCTGGGTTCAGGATCTGAAGGCCAGAGGCTACGATCTGCCTGAGGGTCGACGCAGCGTGTACCGCGCCGCCCCTAACTTTCCCGGCGCAGAGAATCGCGGACATAGTTTCAGCCCGACGATCTTTTCGGCTGAGCATAGCGAGACAGCCTTCATGGCGAACGCAGCGCTCGACTACATGCGTGCGCATCGGAACGAAGACTGGTTCATGCATCTCGTCTTCCTGCGGCCGCATCCGCCCGTCATCGCGCCGGAACCCTACAATGCCATGTACGACCCCGCCGCAGTTCCCCTGCCAGTACGCGCGGCCTCGCCCGAACAAGAATCGGAGCAACACCCCTATTTGAAGTATCTACTGTTCCACCAGCGCGAGATCGGCTGGTACAGCGAACATTTCCCAAGCGATCTGCGCGAGATTGACGATCGCGAGGTCAGACAGCTTCGGGCGACGTATTACGGCATGATCAGCCAAGTGGACGACCAGATCGGTCGAATCCTCGACCACCTCGCCAGCACGGGCGAGGACAAGGATACACTCATCCTTTTCACCTGCGATCATGGCGAAATGCTGGGCGACCATTGGATGTGGGGCAAGGAAGGTTACTTCAATCGCGCCTATCACATCCCGCTGATTGTCGTCGATCCAACCGCGACCGCCGAAGGCGGACGAGGCAGGATCGTGTCGCTGCACACCGAAGCGATTGACATCATGCCGACAATCCTGGACTGGCTGGGCTTGCCGACGCCCACCAACTGCGATGGGCGATCGCTCGCGCCACTTTTGGCCGGCGAGACGCCAACGGATTGGCGGCGAGAAGCGCATTGGGAATATGATTTTCGGGACGTCGCAAAACAGGGACCGGAGAAGGCACTCGGCCTATCGAGCGACGACTGCACTCTCGCGGCGATGAAAGACGACCGATTCAAGTATGTGCATTTCGCCGCATTGCCGCCGCTTCTGTTCGATCTGACGAAAGATCCGGGTGAATTGCGAAATGTCGCGAACGATACGGACTATCAGGCGGTCAGGCTGGACATGGCCGAGCGGATGCTGTCATGGCGCCTGCGTCACGCCGAACGCACATTGGCGAATACGATGCTGACCGCGAGCGGCCCCATCGAGCGAAACGAATCCCGATACGACGTCATGCATCGCCGGTCGCTGTCGCCGTAACAATGGCATCGATGAACAGCTCACCGCCGCTGCCATCGGTAATCGTCCGGTTCTGAACCTCGACCTTGACTTCAGGTGCGACGGAGCCCGCCCGCGATGCGCGTTCTTGCGCCTGTTCCGATGCAGTTTCCTGCGCAAAGCTGATGGCGTCGCTGAGGTTTCTGAAGTCGCGAACGCCGGTCGCGAGATGCAGTCGAAACAGCCCCTGCGATGGCGAGGTGATCAGAAGCTGCACCTTCTGGCGGATACTGGCAACCGCTGCACCGATCGCATTGGCGACATCGGCGCCTTTGGGCAGAATGAGCTCCGCATCGAGGCGGCGCGCAACATCCGGATAGTAGGTAGCCGCTGGCGCGCCGACGGCAACCAGCGCCTGGCGCAGTTTCAGGTCGACATTGAGCATGTGATGGGCATTTGAACGTTCTGCGCCGAGCGCTTGTCGGACCAACAGTGCACCGCCCTCACCCCAGGCCGTCCGTCGCAGTCCAAACTGCTCTGCAAACAAGGTTTCGACGATGACCTCAGCGGACTGATAGACCACGCGATCGTAGACACGTTGCGCGAGCAACACCGGATCTTCGGTCCGCAGGTTGCCGCCGCGAACCGCCAACACAAAGCCGGCAACCGCCGCATCGCGCGACCATGAATCGTGGAGGCCTAATACATGGGCCGCATCGCTGGGCGTAATGCCGGCGGCGCCGACCAGGCCGCGCGCGATGAGACGGTCGATCGCGGCAGGATCGGCGGGGCTTTGGATGATTTCCGCCATAGAGGTCGGGGAAACGGGCAACCGATCGAGAATGCGGCGTCCGATCCGGCTCACCTGTTGCAGGGAAGCGGGATTGATGTCCCGGCGCCAGATGAAGCGCCCTTCATAGGGCATGGCGTCAGACGACCCGGCCGCGCGCAGGAGCGACGTCGCAACATGCGGATCTTTGGTTGCGAGAAGCGATAGCGGCATCACGCGACGCGGCCCCAAAGTCAGCGCACCGTCTTCAAAGAACACGGCCTCGCTGTCTCCGCCCAGCCCGTAGCTATGGACGGCAATCGCTTCGGTCATCGTTCGCCAGCCGCCAACGGTTGCGCCATTGGGATCGACCGCCGGCAACCCTTCGCGCAGCAGTGCGATGTCCGTGGTAGTGCCACCGATGTCGGCGATCACGGCATCGCGGCGGCCCGATAAATAATAGGCGCCGATGGCACTGGCCGCGGGCCCAGAGAGGATGGTCTCGACCGGGCGCTCCATGGCCAGCTCCGCCGACATCATCGAGCCGTCGCCGCGAACGATCATCAACGGCGCGTTGACGCCCCGCGCATCGAGGATCGAACGGACGGCCTGGATCAGACGTGCGATGCGCGAAATGAGGCGGGCGTTCAGCAGCGTCGTCAAAGCGCGGCGCGGTGCATCGAGCTTCGAGGTCAGCTCGTGGCCGCATGTAACGGGATGATGGGAGAGCTCGCGGATGATGGCGCGCGCACGATGCTCATGCGTGGGATTGCGAACGGAAAAGTAACTGGATACGGCAAACGCTTCGACGGATGGCGCATGTTCCCGCACCGCAGCGCGGAGCGCCTGTTCATCCAACGGCGCCTGCTCGTCACCCGACGGGCTATGGCCACCGCCGATCATGACGACCGGGCTACCCGCTGCCGCCTCGCTCAATCCTGCACGACCCATCGCTGCGCTGTCGTATCCGATCAGAACAAGGCAGGCAGGCGCACTGACGCCTTCGACCAGCGCGTTTGTAGCCAGCGTCGTCGACAACGCGACGAGATCGACCGCGAGGCCGGTTTCCGGGGCAATACGATCGATCGCGGCCCCGATCCCCTGGGCAAGATCGTCGTGGGTCGTCAGCGCCTTTGCAGAGCTGAGAACGCCGCGCTGTCGATCGAGCAAGACGGCATCGGTGTATGTCCCGCCGGTATCGAGGCCCAGTAAAACCGTCAATGTAAGCCTCGTGTTCCTGCGGCTATCTCGGCGATGAGCATAACGACGATGCGAAACAGTCGATATCCATAGTCAGCAGCCGCGGTTCCAAAAGATGCACAGCGTCTCTATAGTCGCCTTCGCCATTCAGGCAGGCGACGTGGCAGCGCGTGTTCCGGGTGATGCGGTCGCTGTAATCTGGTCGGCGACACCTCAACGGGCGCGCCCCCTGCCCGTCGACCCGGGCAGAAACTAGGCGGATCGGCAGCGATGGACAAGAAGCGCGATGCGGCGGGGTGTAACCTTATCCGATGAGTGACAGGCTCGACACGCATTACTGGCTTACTGCGTACCTGCGCCGCTGTTCGATCGAAGGCATTCCTGCTCATGTCCGGTATAGCGGCGATCGCTCGCGGGGTAGCGTCATCCTGAAAATCGCCCATGTACCTACGGATACCTGCCGACTTCTGGTCGAAGTGATCGATCCCGGCGGGCAGCAAGCATGGATGATCGCAGGCACGGATCGTTGTACCCACGCCGAAGCGGATGCGTATATCGAGCGCGCCCGACATCGGGATCCGGATATCTGGATTCTGGAGGTCGAAGACCGGCTTGAAAATCATCCCCTGGACGGCCGCCTGATCACAGTGGGTGCCGCGCGTTGAGCGAGGTACAGCAGCGCCCACATGTTCGGGAGGCGGTGGTGCCCAGGGCCGGAATCGAACCAGCGACACGCGGATTTTCAATCCGCTGCTCTACCAACTGAGCTACCTGGGCGCCGTATGAACCGGCCGGCTTATAGTGAAATCCCCCTACATTGTCCAGCAATCGGCAGGCTCTTTTAACGGTCTCCCTCGTCGCCATCGTCGCCCGTGTCTTCCGAACCCTCGGCGGGCTCCTGTGTCGGAATGCGGTACTGATTGGTCAGCCATCGGCCGAGATCGATATCCGCGCATTTCGAGGTGCAGAACGGACGAAATCGCGCGACGGCGAGTTCGCCACAGATCGGGCAACCCTTGCCGCTGCGGCCGGCGCGCGCGGTCTTCCGAGCGGGTTTGGCGGAAGCGCTCATAGCCCCCCGGTTAGCGCGTCCAACCCTTCGACTTCAAGCCCCCGCGCTCGCGCGCGGTCGATCGAAAATGCGTCGTAAAGGTCCGGGCCGAGATGACGTCGCCCGATTTCGACCAATCCCAGAGGCGACATCCCGCCCACCCACGGTTCGGCCGGATCGATTGCCATTGCCGCCTGGAGATTGCCCGCAATCGTGCGCCGGCGGCCCGATGCACGCATACCCATGAAATCGATCACGATGTTGCCTGAGAGATTAAGAAGCCGAATGAGTCGCACGATCTCGGGGACGGCGGCCTCATTGATCTGATAGGCGAGCCGTTCCTCGCCCGAGGAATGCATGCGAGCCCCGGCATTGATATCGATCGCGGTCAGCGTTTCGCCCGGTTCAACCAACAGCGCGCCACCCCCGGTGAGATGTTGCTCCGGCTCCAGTGCATCCCGCAGGGCGTCCACGATATCCGTCCGGCGAAACCGCCAGTCGCGTTCGGGCTCAAAATCGACCTGTATCGGTGAAGCGACAGGTCCGGACGAACTTCGCTCGCTCCAGCGTTCCGCCATCGTGCGACTATCGCAACGCATGGTCGACGACGCGGCTTCGGGAAATCGCATCAACAAATCGGTGAGGCAATCATGCTGCCTCAGCAAAAGCTTCGGCGCCGCCGCAGCATCGGCCGCCGCGATCAAGGCGCCCACTCGCGCCGCCAGTAGCGTCCTCTCGTCTGCCCCCGATACATCTGCGGGGCCAGCCAGATCTGGCTCGGTTCGTCCGACTCCATCCACCCAGAAGATGTCGACGCCGGATGTTCCATCTTGCAACCGGATCCGGTCGGAAACTTTAGCCATCTTGCTGCCGCGTCCACCGCGACGCACCTGGACCAGTAACCGCGCGCCGATCGTCGGAAGGCGCCGGTCCCGCGGCAGATCGAGCAATGCCGACTCATCTCCAGCGAGCATCACCGTGGCGAAACCGGTTGCCTTGTTGATGTGGCGAAGGACCGCCGCATGGACGTCGCCAAAGCGAGCCACCGTCCCCGTCGGTTCGACTGAGTAACCGACAAGCTTCCCGTGATCGAGGAACGCGGCCCAGTGGCGCGGCGTCATGACGCTGCAATAAACCGCGAGCATCAGCGCCCGAGAATTGGCCAGCTCAGTCCGCCGAGCAGTGCCGCCGTCTCGAAGAGCGGCAGTCCCACAACATTGGAGTATGAGCCGTTGATCCGCCGAACGAACATCTCCGCTGCGCCCTGGATCGCATAGGATCCCGCCTTGCCTTGCCACTCGCCGGAATCGATATAGGCGGAAATCTCAGCCTCCTGCAGCTGCTTGAAGCTTACCGCCGTCGTTGCGATACGCAATCCGGACCGGCCGTCCGGGGCAGTGCAGGCGACCGCGGTAATGACGCGATGGCGTCGACCGGACAGGAGGGCAAGGTGGCGTCGCGCCATCGCCTCGTCGTCGGGTTTTCCCAATATCCGGCGCCCCAGTGCCACCACTGTATCGGCGGCGAGCACAAATGAATCGGGAAACCGCGGCTTGATGCTGGTGAGTTTTTCCAGGGCCAGCCGACGCGCCATCGCCGGCGGCAACTCGCCTTTGGCCGGTATCTCTTCGAGATCGGCGCCGATGATCTCGTCGGGCACAATTCCGATCCGACGCAGCAATTCGGCGCGACGCGGCGATTGCGAGGCCAGAACGAAGTGCCGGCGGTTCGTGGCGGCCTCCGTCATCGGATTCCTGAGGATGCTACTTGAAGCGGAACGTGATGCGGCCCTTGCTGAGATCATAGGGCGTCATCTCAACGTTGACGCGATCACCGACCAGTACGCGGATACGATTCTTCCGCATCTTTCCCGACGTATGCGCCAGGACCATGTGTTCGTTGTCGAGCTTTACGCGAAACATCGCATTGGGCAGCAGTTCAACCACCGTGCCGGAGAACTCGATCAGATCCTCCTTGGCCATCTATCCTCCTTGGTTTCATAGGGCCGGGGCAGCCGGCAAGGCCCCACCAGAACCCTACGGGCGCTTCTTATACGCCAAACGGCCCCATTGGAATACCGACCCCCGGGCCTAAACCGTGGGCGCGCCGACATGGGGAAATCGGGTGCGGATCCGATCGTCGAGCCAGTCCCGCACATCCCGATAGGCGTCCAGACGAATTTCGCGGCTTCCTTCGATCACGCTCGGATCGAAGGTATGCCAGAACTCCACATCGCAGGCCATGGTTCGAGTCAGTTCGAGCGCCTTGTGATGCGCTTCGGGAGATAACGAAATGATGAGATCGAAGGATGTGTCCTCGAGCGTGTCGAAGCTCTTGGTTCGGTGCCGGGTCATGTCGATACCGACTTCGTCCATCACGGTGAGAACGAAAGGATCGATCTCGCCGGCACGGACCCCGACCGAGTCCACATAGATCCGACTGCCATGCATACGTTTCAACAACGCTTCTGCGAGCGGCGAGCGAATGGCATTCAGGGTGCAACAGAAGAGGACGCTGGAGGGGAAGCCGGCCATGACGGCTCCTTCAGCCCTTGATGTGCAGGACGCAGATCAGGGTGAAGAGGCGGCGCGCCGTATCGAGATCGAGCTCGATCTTGCCTTCGAGACGTTGCCGGAGAAGCTCGGAACCCTCATTGTGCAACGCGCGGCGCCCCATATCGATCGCTTCGATCTGGGAAGGAGAGGCCGTTCGGATGGCAGAGAAATAGCTTTCGCAGACCTGGAAGTAATCCTTCACGATCATGCGGAATGGCGTGAGGGCGAGCGCGATCCTGCGTCGGGGCTGTTCTTCCGTATCGCGCGCATCGAAGATCAGGCGATTTTCTTCGATCGAGAGATGGAGGCTGTACGGCCCTGCTTCGTCGCCGAACAATCGGAAACTGTTATCTTCGATCAGGTCATAGATTGCGACGGCGCGCTCATGCTCCACCTCGGCGCTGCGCCGGACGACAGACCGCTCATCCAGTGTGATCTTTGCGATGCGGCTGGCGGATTGTGCGTCACCCGACATCGCGACCGGGACCGTCATTATGATGGCGCAGGCGCAGCGCCGCCGCTCGCGCATGGCCTTCGAGACCTTCGGAATGAGCCAGCACGATGGCCGGCATTGCCAGGGCCGCGAAACTGTTTGGCCCGCATTCGAGGATCGAGGTCCGCTTCAGAAAATCATGGACGCCGAGGCCCGACGAAAACCGTGCGGCGCCCGACGTCGGCAGGACATGATTCGGACCCCCGACATAGTCGCCCAGAGTCTCCGGCGTCCAGCGTCCGAGAAAGATCGCGCCTGCATGTCGAATTTCCGCCGCCATGTCGCTCGGGTTCTCGACGGCCAGCTCAAGATGCTCCGGTGCGATCCGATTGACCAGTTCGACAGCACCGGCCCGATCGCGCGAAATGACGATCGCGCCGTTCCTTTCCCACGAAGTGCGGGCGATATCGGCACGAGTCATTCCTTTGAGGAGGCGTTCGACCGCATCGCCGACCGCCGCGGCAAACGAGACATCGTCCGTAATCAAGATTGCCTGGGCATTCACATCATGCTCGGCTTGCGAAAGCAGGTCGGCCGCCATCCAGTCCGGGTTGTTCGTTGCATCGGCAACAATGGTGATCTCGGATGGCCCGGCAATGGTATCGATACCAACGCGACCGAACACCGATTTCTTCGCTGCGGCCACGTAGATGTTTCCCGGCCCGACGATCTTGTCGACCGGCCGGATGGTTTCCGTACCGAAGGCCAACGCTGCAATGGCCTGCGCGCCGCCGATCCCGTAGATCTCCGAAACGCCGGCAATTTGTGCGGCGGCGAAGACCGCAGGGTTTGCCAGACCGTCCGGTGTCGGCACCGTCATGGCGATGCGGGTAACGCCAGCGACGCAAGCCGGAATGGCGTTCATCAACACCGAACTGGGATAGGCGGCGGTGCCGCCGGGAACATAGATGCCGGCGGAATCGACCGGGCGCCATCGTGCGCCGAGCCGTACGCCCACCTCGTCGACATAATCCAGATCGACCGGCAGAAGCGCCTGATGATAGCGGCGGATGCGCTCGGCAGCGAATGTGAGGGCTTCGCGTATCTCCGCGTCGCAGCGAGCGGCCAGTGAGGCGATATCCGCCTCGGAAAATCGCAACCCCGCCACCGCGATCTCGTGGCGGTCGAACTCTCTGGTAAATCGAACGAGCGCTGCGTCGCCTTCCCGGCGAACCGTCGCGATGATCTCGGCAACGGTCGCATCGACAGCCGACAGATCGTCATGCTCGCGGACCAGCAGCGCTTCAAATGATCGCGAAAAATCCGGATCAGACTGATGCAGAACGCGGGTCATTGGCCGCAGCCCGAAAGCGGGCGATGAGAGGATTGATAAAGCCCGGGTTCAACTTCAGCGCCGTCCGGTTGACGATAAGCTGAGCGCTCACATCGGCAATCTGTTCGATTTCCTGCAGCCCGTTCGCCGCCAGTGTGCGTCCGGTATCGACCAGATCGACGATGCGGTCGCACAGATCGAGCTGCGGGGCGAGTTCCATCGCACCGCTGAGCACGACGCACTCGGCCTGGACGCCCCGCCCTGCAAAATGGCGGCGCGTCTGTTGGGGATACTTGGTTGCGACCCGGATATGGCTCCAGCGTCCGGGATCGTCGTTGTGAAAGAGTTGGGTCGGTTCCGCCACCACCAGCCGACAGCGCGCAATGCCAAGATCGACGGGCGCATAAATTTCCTGATACCCGAACTCGTCGATCACATCGCTGCCGGCGATCCCGATCTGAGCGGCACCGAAGGCCACATAGGTTGCGACATCAAAGGCCCTGACCCGGACGACATCCAGCGTCGGAACATTCGTGTGGAAGCGCAGCGCACGAGAGGCCTCGTCGTACAGCGCGGCATCGGGCTCGATGCCGACAGCCGCCAGCAATGGCGCTATCTCTCTAAGGATCCGCCCCTTCGGCAGCGCCAACACATAACCGGTAGCTGTCGCTTCTGATTCGACGGCGGCCATCATACTCCGCCCGCGCCCTCATGCTTTGGGCGCCAGACCGTCGGCCAAGGCTCATCCATATCTACAACCCGGCACGCAATCCCATCGGTATCCAGCCGGATCGTCGCGGCACCGGAAAAAATCAGAACAATACCGTCCTTTTCGGCCGCGATCGTCAACAAATTAAGAATTCGATTACGATCCTGCCGGTCGATGCCGCGCATCCTGATCGATCGAACCCGATCGAATGCGACACCGCTATGGACCCGCTGATGCATTTTGGTTGACGCAAAGCGGCGATCCTTGCCGGCCGAATCCGCACCACTTTCGTCAGCCTCGTCTTCCCATTTGAAGCGATTGACCAGAATCGCGAACCGGGTTTCATCGGCAAAGAACTGCAGATCGCCGATGCGCACCAGCCCATCCTGCAGACAGGCGGCAATCACCTGCAGATCCTCGGCATCCTTGGCAACCAGTGTGAATTTTTCGGCCATTTTCCCTATTTCATCCGATCGATTTTGGCACCGCAACCCTGCAGCTTTTCAACCAGACGCTCATAGCCACGGTCGAGATGATACACCCGGTTAATGGTTGATTCCCCTTCCGCGGCGAGCGCGGCAAGCACGAGTGACATTGAAGCACGAAGATCGGTCGCCATAACCGGCGCGGCGCGCAGGCGCGAAACACCGCGCACCATCGCAGAACTACCATGCACGGTGATATCTGCACCCATCCGGCTCAACTCCGGAACATGCATGAACCGGTTCTCGAAGATCGTTTCGGTGATCATGGCAGCACCGTCGGCGATGGTCATCAAGGCCATCATCTGTGCCTGCATGTCGGTCGGAAACCCGGGAAATGGCTCCGTCGTCACGTTGATCGGATGCGGCCGGTTCGTCTTGCACGAGACTTCAATGTCTTTACCCGCCTGCTCGAGCGACAGACCCGTGCTCCTCATGGCGGCGGCCGCCGCCCCGAGCTGGCCGATATCGGCACGTTCCAGCGTGATCGCGCCGCCGGTAATGGCGGCAGCCAGCGCGTAGCTCCCCGCCTCGATGCGATCGGGAATGATGTCGTGCGTCGTGCCATGCAGGGCTTGAGCACCCACAATGCGGATCGTATCGGTTCCAGTTCCTTCTACCGTCGCACCCATGGCAGCAAGGCAGCGGCCGAGATCGACAATTTCCGGCTCGCGCGCCGCATTGGCGAGTTCGGTGGTGCCTTTGGCCAGGCTCGCCGCCAGCATAATGTTTTCGGTCGCGCCGACAGACGGCACCGGCAGATCGATCCGCGCACCTTTGAGGCCGTTCGGCGCTCGCGCTTCGACGTAGCCGTCTTTCAGTTCGATCTCGGCACCGAGTGCACGCAGACCGAGCAGATGCAAATCGACAGGCCGGTTGCCGATCGCGCACCCACCGGGTAGCGATACGCGCGCCATCCCGATGCGTGCCAACAACGGCCCGAGGACGAGCACCGACGCGCGCATCTTCCGCACCAGGTCGTAGGGCGCGGTCACGGTCCGTACATTGGCTGCACGCATTTCGATCAGGCTGCTGCCGGAATGGCCATTGGTGCCGGTGCGGAAGATGCCTTCCACGCCAAGTTCGCCCAGAAGGTCAGCCATCGTTGTGATATCGGCAAGGCGCGGCAGGTTGCGCAAGATTAATGTCTCTTCGGTCAGCAACGCAGCCGCCATCAGCGGCAAGGCCGCGTTCTTGGCGCCCCCGATGGTGAGCGACCCGTGCAACGGTTGCCCGCCCTTGATCCAGATCCGATCCATCAACGCCCTTTCACGGCCGGCCGAACAACCGGCTTTCGTAACGCGACGACTACAGGCCGGGCCATATCACCCCTCGCCCCCGCCGCTTTTGTCTCGTGCCCCCGATTTAACCGATTCGTCGCTCTTTCGGGCGGATTTCTGCGCCTTGCGCCGGCGCAGATTCTGCCGCAACGCGTCCGCAAGGCGGGTATCACGCTCCGGACCGGCCTTTGGCTTGGCAGGCGGCGCGACGCCGGAGCGGCCTGTCGTTTTCGCTGTCATCGAAAGGGCTTCCTAATGTGGCCGGGAAGCTACGGGGGGAATGGGCTCATTTCAAGGCTTCGGCCTGGCATTTGCCCTGCCAGCCGATCCCTAGAGGTCGCCAACCGACGCTACGCGGCCGGACACCCCGTTTGCCGCTCGTCGGCGGCGACGGATCGGGGCGTACAAAGGCAGCGCCGCATCTTCACCACGTCCGCAATCCAGTCGAGGTCCGACGCGACCAGCGGGTCGTCGCGTGCGCTGTCGAAAAATTCGATCGTCGCCGGGGCAAACATATGCGGCTCGACCAGTGCGCATAGCTCGTTCGCGTCTTGTGGCTGCGCGGTCACGTCAGTGGCCGGCCCCCTAAATCCCAGACTTGCGCAACTCGTCAAGAGCATCGTCAGCGCTGCGAAGCTCGCGGCTGATCTGTAACCCAAGATGCATTCTCCTGTTGAAGGCCATGAGGCTGTCGGCGATTTGCGCCTTGATGCCGAGGCCGAGCATCTGATCGCGCTCGGCGCGGTCGGCCGCCCATTGCGCCAGGTGGACGAGCGCAAGGGCGAATTTTCCCCAATCCCAGATCACGCGTAGATCCGATCAAGCTGGCGTTTTGTTCGGCGTGACATAGGTCACGATGAACAGGATCACGCCGACCGCGGCGGCCTGGATCGTCGGATCAACCGTGAAACCCGCCCAATGCTGAAGCTGCATACAGAGGAACGACACAAGGCCGGCGACATAGGCTTTATCGAGTTTGGTCAACATCGGTCTCTCCTAAGGATATAGTTTGCGGGGCAGTTGGAAATGCGGGCCGTCCTTGAAGCTGTGCCAATCGCCGCCCCATTCGATTTGCACGCCTAGTTCTTCCGCGGCGCATTTCATGGCGTCCGCGATCCGGTGATAAAGCGGCCAATCCCAGCGCAACTCGCCATCGACATGGGCACCCAGATCGACGGCGTGGCCGGTCAGATGACGCGAGTTCATCGTTCGCGACGCGCCCGCTGCGACGAGTGCTTTCTGACGCGTCACGCTGCGCATGCCTTCGAGCACCGTGAAATCCACATCGCTCAATGCAATCGCGCGTTCGACGACGCGCACCAGGTCGCGATGGACGTCTTTCAGGCGGTCGCGCGACCGCCGGCCGAGATTGAACCCGGGCATGTCATTGATCTCCGATCAGCTTGAGCAGAAGGCCGCCGACGCGATCGAGGGCGAGGCCGATTCCACCGCCGGCAAGCGGCAAAGCGAAAATGGCGCCGGCGAGCCGGTTCTTGCAGCGCGACCAGGACGAGACATGCGGCTTCATGTATCGAATCTCGACCTCAAGCAGATCGAGCCGGCGCACGGTCTCATCGCAGGTCTGATCGAGCTTGGTCAGCACCGGAATGAGTTGGTCGAGCCGCTGATTGAGACCGGTCACCTGCGCGGTCAGCTGGCCGATCAGGAATCCCGGCGCGCCCAGGACGGCCGATTGTCCGTCGTCATGGCCCTCCGCCATCAGATCTTCACCTCGGTCACGACGATCGACGAAACCTGCAAACCGCCGAACTTGCGCTCGCTGTCGTCGCCGTTCAGATAGGCGTCTCCGGTAGAACCCGGGCCCATGCGCACCTTGAAATCGATTGCGCCGGTGCCGCCCGCTGTCATCTCGTACTGGATTGCCAGCGTCGCGGTGCCGGATCGGTTTTCGGTCGGCATGTAGCTCGCCGCCGCCCGTGCTCCCGTCTCGCTGTCCTTGAACAGCGCCGCGACCACCGCATCGAGCCCGCTGTTCGAACCGACCTGCAAGGTGATCGTCACCAAAAGCTTGTTGGCGGCTGCCTTCGGCGTGATTGAAACAGTGAGCACCTGCGTGCCCTCACTCGATTGCGGGATCGAGTTGTCGTATGGGATCACGGTGCTGATGCCCGAATAGGTCGCGGTCTGCGCATAAACCCGCTGCAAGATCGTGCCGGCTGCGACGCCGACCAGCTCGACATTGTTGACCTTGAAGCCACCCTGGGCATTGACCCAGCCGGCGCCGGGATCGCCGCCGGTCGGGGCGCCGAACTCCATTCCGGCGCCGAGCCGCATCCCGCTGGTATAAGCGCCGCCGACGATCGTGAAGAACTCGAGCCTCGAATCCTCGGAGCCGTTCGCCGGGTCGACCAGCTCGGCATGGACCTGCGCATAGCGCTGCGTATTGCCGGCGCCGTCTTTGCCATCCATGGCGATGCCGCCGATCTTGTCGCTCGCCGCGGGCGAACTGCTGATCCGCCGCATGACCAGCAGCGGGCCTTCGGCCGCACCGGCATCGGTCTTTTCGATCACCTGGTCGGCGGTGAACACGTTGGCATCCGCTAAACCCGCAACCGCGAGCGCGGCTCGTGCAGCGTCCACATTCGCAGCACCGGTGCCGCCATCGGCGATCGGCAGCGGCAGGTTGATCGAGCCCGAGGGAACATCGACGACAACGATCAGATTGCCGTTCGCATCGAAGCCCAGAACCTTGCCAGCCCGGACCGGCACGGCCGGCAGCTCGACGTTCAGCCCGTCCGGATCGGTGACCGGAAGGCGCAGCGTTCGGGCGAGCGCCGCGCGCAGCTCCTGGTCGCGCATCGCCGCGCGATCGAGTCCTGCCTCGTGACTCTCCGCCGGGAATCCGTCATTGGATACATAGTCGATGAGCTGCGTGAACGGCAGCGCCCGCACGATGATCCATTGCACCGTATTCGCGGGCGCCGACAGAGCGGTCACCGTGCCGGTCGTGCCGGCGCCGCCGGCAACGGTGTAATGCGTGCCAAGGGCCTTGATCGATTCGGTGCCGGTTGCGGTCACCCGCTCGGTGATCGTGAGGTCGGACGAATTGAAGAACGGGAAAGGCACCGCGAAGGCAACGGTGATCCCGTCACCCGTGTACGAGACACGGGACGTCGTCGTGGAAACGGTCATGATTTTAACTCCTGCTACCGATGCGCCGCTTTCGAAACGGCAGGGCCGAAACGCGGGGTCAAATCGGCGCAATCAACCGCCGGCAGACGGGCCTATCGCGTTAAGGGCCTGGCTGCCGATCTGGAGCGAATTGCTCAACAGGTCTGCACCGGCTTTGGACCGCCTGCGTCTGGCGGCATTCTTCAGGTCCTGATACTGGATCAGACCGCGGCGAATCTGATCGAACGGTTCAAGTTCGGCTTCAGCGGTGAAATCCGCCGCGATGTCGAGCGGCGATCCGGCGCCGGACTGAATCCCGGATGCCGCCGTTCTTGCGTGCAACGTGCCGAGCTGCCGGCGAATGTCGCGCTGCTGGCGCTGTGCCTCGAACACGGACTGCTGCCGCGCGACCTTGGCTTCGCGGTCATACTGCGCAGCTTCGCCTTTCGCCTGCTGAAACTGCGACGCCGTACTGACGGTCGCCGCGGCAACGGCGAGCCCGGCCGCGATAAAGGGAATACCCAGACCACACATGAAGCTCTCCTCAGCCGTTGGTGGTTAGATGCGGTGCGATCGCTGCCACGGTGAGCGGCAGCGGCTGCGACTGGACGATCAGGACTCGCGCCGCGCGGTCCCAGCCCTTCGGAAACAGGATCGTTCGATCGCCGGTGAACAAAGGCGGCGGCCGGTCCATTGGATCGTCGCTGCCGCGGAATGCCAGTTGATCGAGATGCGCATCGTCGAAGCCGACGGCGCAGCCGAGCGACGCGAACAGCCGGACCGTCGCGCGGTGAATCCGCTTCGCCTTGCCGATGGCCGTACCATCGACTGCACCCGCTTCGAGATCGAGCGTTTCGAGGCGACTTTCGTATCCCAGGCCCGCGTGAACGATCGAAGCCGGCTGCTGGAGCGCGATCCCACCGTCGACAACAGTTCGCGCGGGGTGTGCCGCACCGTCGGCCAGCACTTGCACCGTCTCGCCCTCAAGATGCGCGAAGCCGGACAATGTCGTCACCATGCGCGCCCAGCCGGCGGTCGACTGTTGTTGCAACGCGGGCGGCACATCGTCGACCAGTCGGACCGATACATTGTCGGCCGCGTTATAGGCGGTGATTTCAACCGCGACTGGCGGCCAGGCGATCCCGGGCCCGCCAAGCCGGAAACATTTCCCGGCATCGTCCGGCAGGAACGGCGAATGGCCGTCCGCGACCAGCGTTTTGACCGCACCCGTTGTCCAGGGCGCGCCGCCCTGCAGCGTCAGTCGCTTGGCTGGATCCATGTTCCAGCCGTCATACGAAAGTCCGCTGTCGACGAAGAACGCATTGTCGATGCCGCGACCGCTGTCGGGCCAGAACTCGCTTTCGAGATACTCGATGGTCGATATCTTTTGTCCATCGATCTGGCGCCGCACGGCGAGCCAGAGTCGGTCATGGCCGTCGGCGGGTATTGCGACTGCGCCGATGGCGACGGCATCGCTGCCACCCAGATCGTGCCGATGCCAGGCGATGACATCCTGTTCGCGCAGATAGGTGAACCCGAGCAGAAGCCCGTCCTCGCGCAATGCCCAGAGTACCGACCAGGGTTGCCGCTGAAACGCGAGCGCGGCGATGCCGTCGCGAACCAGATGGCTGGCGAGGATCGTCATTTCCGGCGCGCCATAGGAATCGCTTTCGAAACGATAGGCGATCTCGTAGAGTTTGCGGCGCGCCCGCTGCACGAAAAGCGTGGCACCGCCCGCACGCACCGGCGGCAAGGTCGAGCATCCAATGTTGGATTGCGCGCGCACGGTAAGATTGCCCGGCGTCACCGCCTCGTTGAGGTTCGAGGCCTGAACGGTGAATTCGCCGCCTTCGGTCCCGACGATCAGCACCTTGCCCGGCGACAGCCAGGATATTGCGTTCACCTCGTTGTCGGCGATGGTAAAAGTCATCGCCGTATCGTCGAGCACCGTGATGCCGTTATCGGTCGGCGAGAAATCGCTATAGGCGCCGCTCGCCGATCCCCAGAGCGTCTGCGGCTGATGCGCCGTGTTGGCGAAGAAGAGACGATCCTCGTAGAAGCCGATCGCCGCCGGCCAGCCGCGATGATCCGACCAGGCGCCTTCGCGCCAGCGTTTCGTGGCCGAGCTGGATGGCAGACGAGACAGGACATCGGCCGTCACCTGTGTCGCACTAGTGTAAGCCGTAATCCGCACCCAGCCATGCCCGCTATGAAGATAGGTCCAGGAGACGCCGCTGCTATGCGTTCCCTGATCGCTCTCGGTCCCTTCCGAATGCAGCGGCGGCGCCGTGCCCGACGTACCGCCGGCGGCGGTCTCGTAGACGCGATCGGCGAACTTCACCTTCTGCCCGCCGGGATAGCTTTTGGTCTGCTCCCAGTCGCCATAGTTCAGATGCCCGGCCGTCTCCTCGAGCCGCCAGACCGATCCGACATGCGCGGGCACAAACAGATCGACCAACGTGGTCAGCGTGATGCCGCTGCCGGTCGCGGCGGATGGATCGAGCGTCCTGCTCGCATCGGTGTTGAGATCGAGATACGGCCCGTCCTCGAATTCGAACGCCGTCAATGTCCAGTTGGTGTGCGAGAGCCGGTTAAGCTGGCGTGGCGCATAACCGCGATGCACGAGATAGAGCACGTCGGCCGATTGCGCCCATTGCAGCCCGGCGAGATCCTCGGCCGCATAGGGCGTTGCGATCTCGAACGGCGTGCCGGGCGGTTCCTCGATCCGCCCGTCGCCGGCATAGAAACGGAAATATTGCTCGCCCGCCTCGATCACATAGGCCTGGCCGGCGGAGAACTGGAACGGTATCAGGCGGACCGGTCCGGTCTCCTTGGCGGTCGCGACGAAGCGCGTGCCAGGCCGGCGGGTCGCGGCGCCCTGCGGCAGCGGAATCATGTTCCGCAGCACGCGACAAGCATTCGAATATTTGGCGAGATCGACCCGGCCATGCAGCTCGGGCGACCATTCGCCGGCGTTGAATGTCGTGAACACGGGGGCGAAGCGCGGCATCAGATGCGGCTCTCCACCCAGTCATGCGTGACGATGCGTCCGGGTGTTCCCTCCTGCGCATCGATCGCGCGCGCTTCGACCAGTTTGTCGCGATAGGTTTCCGTCAGCACCTGGCTGAGGGCCGTCGATGCCGTCAGCGGATAAGCAAGCTCGGCGGCAAGGCGCGCGGCGATCGCATCGGCAAGCAGCGGGCCAAACTCGTTCGGATCGGTGATCTGCCCGATATAGAGCAACCGCAGCGGCGGGCCATCATCGGAGAGAATGCGGCGTCCTTCGATCCGATAGGGCGACGAGGCGCCCTCGGTTTCGCCTTCGATCGCGAGCACGCGCAGGCAGCCGGGCGGCTCCGGCCCTTCCGGCAGTGAGTACTGATAGGCAAAGCCCCAGGCGGGCGCGACACTGAGTGCCGGCAATGCGGCACGGCGCACGGCCGGGTTCCACGGATAGGCGCGCAGCACCGCGTCGCGGATGGCAGCATAGTTGCGCTTGCACAGCCGGCCGCTCTGGTTGTCGTCGTCGAACGACATGACCGGATCGGCACCGAGCATGTCGAGCGCCCGGTTGCAGATCGAAACATCGGAAATCGACATGGGATTTCTCCAAAACGCGCGTGCGGATGCGCCGCGTCCACGTAGCGCGACATCAATGCGTGCCACGAACGCCAAGACGAGACGGAATGATAGATTTATTTGGCGGTTGCCACCGGCCACGAACGCCGAACGGGCCCCGCGCGCATAGGGTTGGAGTGGCGACTCGCGCCTGACACACGAACGCGAAAACGATCGCCGCGACTGTAGGGTTGGTATGGCGGCTTACAGTCGCGGCGATCAAACCCTCGACGTCAGTCGAGGGAGTAGAAAATCATCACCTTCAGCGTACCGCTGCCCGGGAAGCTGGCGGCGGCGATGGTGATGATGACGGTTTCCTCCGCCGCGGTTCCGACGCCGACGCCGGCGTTCACGCCAAACAAGGTCGGCGTGTTGGTCGCGGTGAAGGCTGCCGCTGCGCGGTACTTGCCGGTCGCGCCGGTAATGCCGATCGCGACCGTCGAAGAGCCGAGCGATGTGTCGGTGTTGAGCACGCCATAGAGCACGCGCGCACCTTTCGGCAGCCGCGCGATCTCGATCGTGTCGGACGTGGTCTGGGTCGCGAGCGTGACGGTCTCGTTGAAGACCCGCACGCGCCCGTGCACGTCGGAGACGGCGGGTAACTGCACGGGCGTCGAGTTGTGCAGCTTCGCCATCTGCGTTCCGTAAAGAACGGCCATGGTGGTAACTCCTTGTTGAATTCAGTGATAGCTCGGAAAGATCGGTCAAAGCGCCAACGAGCCCCCGTATGCGTCGCGGCCGCGACTGATCGCGGCGGGTTGGCCGGCGGCGAAGTGGCCCGCTGCTTGAAGCAAACTGCAACCAGCCTCGGGCGCGTAGGGTTGGTGTGGCGGCTGCGCGCCCGAGGCTAATCGTCACGGCGTTGTCGCGATCTCCACCACAGCTTCTTCCTCCATCCGCGTCGCACCGATCGACATGCAGTAATAGACCTGCGTCGAATAGGATTTGTCGTCGCGCTCGGAGATCCTTGCGGTCGGCGCCTGGCCGACGGCGAGCAGCAGGCCCGACTTGCGCCAGGCGAAGCATTGCCGGTCGCCGCTGCCGTCGAGCGTCAGCCGCTGCGAACGGATGAAGCGGAAGCCGAGGAACGTATCGATCTGGCCTGCGACCAGCGCCTTCACGGTATTGTAGTCGGCGCTCTTCACCTCGGTGGTGTTGCCGAAGCGACGATGGCAGACGAGTACGTTGAAGCGCCGCATCTGCCCGTGCAGCGCAAGCTGCAGCGGCCGCGGCCGGTAGGGCAGACGAATGATCGGGAGCGCCGTGGTCCCCGCTCGAACATTGCTGGATGCGCGTGGTTTTCGCGCGATCGGGGCGGTCGCAGCTTCCTTCACGATGCTGCGCCTCCGCGGCGGTCACGAGGATGTATCCGGATCGCTCAAAGAAAAAGGCGGCCCGGGATTTCCGGCCGCCTCCTGCGATCATTGCATTTACGAAACAGACTATAGGATTATCCTCCTAGAGTGTCAATAAAAATCTTGCTCTCACCCCTCCCACGCGAGCCGCACCGTCCGCTCACCGGTTTCGCTCTCGCCGCCGGCATTCTTGCCATAACCCCAGGTCAGGATCTGCGTCGCCGCAGCCACCCGAGCCGCGGGCGGCGCATTCGCATCCTGCATGACCGCGACGAACGCCTCGAGCGCTGCCGTCGTGTGCCGGCGCGCCTGTCGGGCGATGTCCAGTCCGCTGGGGGTGCGGGCCGATCCGGGCTTCGCGGCAGCCGATTTCGCTTTCGCGCCGGCCGGTTCGACGGCGATCGGTTTGCGTTTCGTTTTCACGGTGTCTCTCCCCGACGTTTGATCGGAGGCTGAGCGGTCGGATCGAGGCTCGCATAGCGATGCGCTTCCATCCGCCCGGCCCGCGCCGCGGCGATCCCGAAACAGGCCGACAGGATTGCAAGCCCGTTACGGATCGCGCGCAGCTCGGCCGAGCGCTGCAGCGATCCCGGCAAACGTCGGCCCGACTGTACATTTGCAAGGAACGACGGCGTCATCTGGAACACGATCAGATTTTCGGTCGCATCGCAGACGGCACGGCCGCCGGCCAGCAGCCGGTTCTTCGCATGACGAAAGCGGCGCTGAACCGCAACACGCTCATGGTCGGGCCCATCGCGATCGAGCTCTGGTAAAGCGCGCCGGACCGACTCGCCGGGCAACGCATCCTGAAGCTTCGTCGCCGCCGGCGGCATGTAGCCGGTCACGCGGCGATAGAGATAGGCATAGATCGCGGCGCAGCGATGCTCTTCGATCGTGACGAGGCCGAGCGCCAGCATGCGGCCCAGCGGATACTCGCTCAGCGACGGATCCGCCCCCGTCCCGCCGACCAGCGCGAGCTTGCGCGCGCGCAATTCGGGTGTGCCCTGGTCGAGACCCGATGATTCCTTGCGCGGCCGTCCGCCGCGGCTTCGCCGTGCCGGCATCGTTCGCTACTCCGCCCCATCGTCGTCTTCTTCATGGTCCTCGTCGAGCCCGAGCGCCCATTGCCGGGCCCACTCGACGATCCACAATGCCCGCTCTGCCGTCATGTCGCTGCAGATCGCTTCGAATTCGCCGTCCTCGGTGATGCCGACCCCGATCAGCGACTCCCACCGGCGCTTTGCGACCGCGCCCGCGACCTGCTCCGGCCGCAAACTGTCCGAAATCGGGAAATCGACGACTTTCGAGCCCATTCTTTGTCTCCCCTTTCCGCACCCGATTTTCGCTACGCTTGCATTACCGGTTTATTTAGATTAAATGCGTAACTCTGTCAAGGGGAATCGGTGGACATCTGCCGCGCTTTGCGGCGAAATGAGGCGCATGGAACCATCTGAAGCTGCTCGCCGCCTGAAGGCGCTCCGTGAACGCGCCGGGCTGCCGATGCGTGCCGTATCGGAATCGCTCGGCTGGACGTTAACCCGCTATCAGCATTACGAGGATCGCTACCGACGGCCGTATCTGCCGCTCGAGTTCGTGCGACGCCTTGCCGATATCTTTGCGCAACGCGGCGTCGATCCGGGCGAGGTGATGTCGCTGGCCGGTGTCGGGCCGGGCGGCTTGACCAGCCTGCCCTCGGCACCCCCGCCGCTCGTCGGCAATGGCGCGCACCCGATCGGCGGGCGCGATCTGCCGATCATGGGCGCGGTGCGCGGCGGCGCCGAAGGGTTCTTCTTCAACGACGGAGAACCCAAGGAATATCTACGCCGGCCGCCGTTTCTCGAAGGTGCGGCGAACGCCTTTGCGCTCTATGTCGACGGCGACAGTATGGAGCCGCGCTACTTCGCCGGCGAGATTCTCTACGTCAATCCGAACCGGCCCGTCACGCGCAACTGTTTCGTCGCGGTCGAACTTGCCGATGGCCAGGGATTGATTAAACAGTTCCTCCGCCGCGACGATACGCTGGTCGTGTTGCGCCAGTTCAATCCGGCAAAAGAAATCCGCGTTCAGTCGGATCAGGTGCGCCACATCTATCGCATCACCGGCGCGGGAGAGGCCGGTTAGCGTACTCTCGCTGCGACCCATCCCCCTCGGAATACGCCGCCGGAGCGACGGCTGGGACGGGCAGTCGCCGCCATTGCGGTTTTCGTAAAATCCCCCTCGTCGGGGGTGTTCGAAGGGTGAAAGACACGGCAATGTCACAGGTAGAATTACGCATTATTCATTGACTTTATGATGGTATTAGCGTAATACCGTTCTCCCGCGGGCGCCCTGCTCGCTGCCAGCCAAGGGGAGAACGAGAAAAATGACCTTCAAATCGCGTGAACTCAGCGTGCTCGCTTATGCCAACGGCTTCACGCTCTGGCATTACCGAACCGAAGATCCGCTCGATCTCCTGCTCGATCCCACGACCGGCGCCTTCGAGGACGCCGGCTATTTCGGCGCCGCCTGCGATCTGCTTTGTGCGGGCGACCAGATCACGATCAATCTGAATGGTCGGCCGACGCCGGCGATCGCCTGTTTCGTGGTTCAGAGCGTCAATCCGGGCGGTCAGGTCAGGGTCGCACCGATCGATGGCCATCCCATCGCGCGCCCTGGCAGCACAGCGCCCGCCGAACTCGCGGCCTGAGGCAAACGAAAACCGGACCGCTCTTTGCGAACGGTCCGGCTTTTTCGTTTCGTCGAAAGTTACGCGCCGATCTCGACCACGACCCGGCCGCGGACCTTGCCTTCGAGAATCTGTTTCGACATGCCCACGAGATCCTTGAGCGGCGTCGTCTTTGTCATCGCATCCAGCTTCGCCATCGGCAGATCGCTCGCGAGGCGTCGCCATGCTTCGCGGCGAATCTCGATCGGGCACATCACGGAATCGACACCGATGAGACGCACGCCACGCAGCAGGAACGGGATCACCGTCGTCTCGAGCTTGGTGCCGCCCGCAAGGCCGCAGGCGGCGACGCAGCCGCGATATTTCATCTGCGGCAGGATCGCAGCGAGCGTTGAACCGCCAACCGCGTCGACGCAGCCCGCCCAGCGTTCGGAATCGAGCGGCTTGCCCGAGGGCGTCGCGATCGTGCTGCGCTCGATGATCTCGGCCGCACCGAGACCCTTCAGATAATCGCTCTCGCTATCCACACGCCCGGTCGACGCGATCACCTTGTACCCGAGCTTCGCCAGGATCGCGGTCGCGACGCTGCCGACACCGCCGGCCGCACCGGTAACCAGCACATCGCCCGCCGCCGGCTCGATGCCGTTGTTCTCGAGTTCCATCACGCAGAGCATCGAGGTGAGGCCCGCGGTTCCGATCGCCATGGCCTGCTTCGCGCTGAGCCCCTTCGGCAGTTTGACCAGCCAGTCGCCCTTCACGCGCGCCTTGCCGGCATAGCCGCCCCAGCGCGCTTCGCCGACGCGCCAGCCGGTGAGGATCGCTTCGTCGCCCTTCTTCCAGTCGGGATGGCTCGATTCGATAACCGTGCCGGCAAAATCCACGCCCGGCACATGCGGATAATTCCGCACCAGCCGCCCGAGCCCGTTGAGGATCATCCCGTCTTTGTAGTTGAGCGTCGAATACTCGACCGCGATGGTGACATCGCCCTCCGGCAACCGGTCTTCGCCGAGTTCCTGGATCGACGATACGACCTTGCCGTCGCTCTCTTCCAGCACGAGCGCCTTGAACATGACTTCGATCCTCCGATTGTGTCGTTCCGGGCCCGGCCCGGTTGCGGGCGTTCTAGCGGATGGCGGGCCTATCTGCCAGCGGCGCGGTTTTGCCGCGCCCTCGTTCCGCCCGATTCTACGCTAGGATGCGCACGGTGGAAAAAGCCGCCAGCGTCGCGAACCGACGGAGATCGCCATGCGCCTCGTCGCTACCTTTACCCTGATTGCCAGCCTGTTCGCCGCGACGGCCATTATTGGCGCCGCGCCAGCCGACGCCGACGAGCCCGTGCTGACCGGCACGCTCTACAAGGATCCGGCCTGCGGCTGCTGCGCGGAATATGGCGCCTATCTTCGCGAGAACGGTTTCGAGCTCGAAATCGTCAACACTGAAGACATGGCCTCGATCAAGCACGCGCATGGCGTGCCGGCCGATCTCGAGGGCTGCCACTCGCTCACGATCGGCGACTACATCGTCGAGGGCCATGTGCCGGTTGCGGTCATCCTGCGGCTGCTGACCGAGCAGCCGGACATCGCCGGCATCTCGCTCCCCGGCATGCCGATGGGCTCGCCCGGCATGAGCGGCGACAAGGAAGCGCCGTTCGAGATCTATGCGATCGGCGATAATGGCGAGGATCCCGCAGTCTACGCGGTGGAGTAAGGCCGCCCGCTACAGACGAAACGCGCTTCGTTCAGCCAGACACGCCCAACCGGGTGACCGCCTTCAGCGCGGCACCGACCGCCTGATCCATATTGTAATAGCGATATTGTGCGAGCCGGCCGACGAACGTGACGTTGCCCTCGCCGGCTGCCAGCGCCTGATAGCGCTGATACAGAATCGCATTCTCCGGTCGCGGGATGGGATAGAACGGTTCGCCCTCGCTTTGCGGATACTCGCGCATGATCGACGTCCCGGGATGCTCCTGCCCGGTCAGATGTTTGAACTCCGTGATGCGCGTGAACGCTTCCTCGTTCGGATAATTGACCGTGCCGACCGGCTGGAACCGCGCCACGCCTGACAGATGCTCGTGCTCGAAATGCAAGGATCGATAGGGCAGCGCGCCATGCCGGTAATGGAAATAGGCATCGATCGGGCCGGTATAGATCAGATGATCCCAGGTAACGCGGTTTCGAATATCGGAAAAATCGATATCGGTCTGAACCTCGATGTTCGGATGATCGAGCATCGCCCCGAACATCGCCGTATAGCCATCGGCCGGCATGAACTGGAATTCGTCGCCAAAGCAGCGATCGTCGTCGTTGGTCCGCGTCACGATCCGCCGCGCCACCTCGGGTGCGAGTTGCGACAGGTCGAGGCCCCATTGCTTGCGCGTGTAACCGCGGAAGAACCGGTCGCAAAGATCGGCGCCCACGGCATTGAGCACCACGTCTTCGCTGGTCCGCTCCGGATCGCGCCTCTCGCGGACGCGATCGAGATAGGTCCGGATTCCGGCCTCGTCGTGATTGAGTCCGTAAAGCCGGTTGATGGTCGTGCGATTGATCGGAAAGGGATAGAGCTCGCTCCCGAGGCGCGCCAGGATACGATGCTCGTAGAATCGCCATTGCGTGAAGCGAGACAGATAGTCGAACACGCGCTGGCTGTTGGTATGAAAGATGTGCGGACCATAGACGTGGATCAGTACGCCGTCCGCATCGAGCCGGTCATAGGCATTGCCACCGACATGCGGGCGCCGGTCGACGATCAGCACTCTGGCCCCGTTCGCCGCCAGCCGCTCGGCAAAGACGCTGCCGGCAAATCCCGCGCCGACGATCAGGACCGGGACATGCACCAGCGTCGATCAGCTTTTGAGAAACGCGAGCAGGTCCTCGTTCAGCCGCTCGCCCCAGAGACCGAAGAAACCATGCGGCCCGCCATCGTAGACTTTGAGCGTCGCGTTCCTGAGCAGCTTGGCCGATTGATGCGCGGACGCGCCGATCGGCACGATCTGGTCTTCGCTGCCATGCAAGACGAGCACCGGCACGTCGATAGACTTCAGGTCTTCCGTGAAATCGGTTTCCGAGAACGCCTTGATGCAATCGTAGGCCGGCTTGACGCCGCACATCATGCCCTGCATCCACCAGGAATCGCGCTGGCCCTGCGAAACCTTTGGCCCGGGCTTGTTGGCACCATAAAACGGTTCCGTGATCTCGCGGAAAAGCTGCGCGCGATCCGCAACGAGCTTGGCGCGAAGATCGTCGAACACCGAAATCGGCAGTCCGCCGGGATTGGCGGACGTTCTGAGCATCAACGGCGGCACCGCGCCGAGCAGCACCGCCTTGCCGACGCGGCCCTTGCCGTGACGCGCGACATAGCGCGCGACCTCGCCGCCGCCGGTCGAATGGCCGATATGGACAGCATCCTTCAGATCGAGCGCGGCGGTGAGCGTCGCGAGATCGTCGGCATAGGTGTCCATCTCATTGCCGTGCCAGGTCTGGCCCGACCGTCCATGGCCGCGGCGGTCATGCGCGATAACGCGGAAGCCGCGCTCGCCGAGAAACAGCATCTGCCGGTCCCAATCGTCGCCGGTCAGCGGCCAGCCATGGCTGAAAACGACGGGCCGTCCCGATCCCCAATCCTTGTAATAGATCTCGGTGCCGTCTTTGGTCGTGATCGTGGGCATCGCAGCCATCCCTTTCGCCTATGAAATGCATCTCATAATACTGCACTCATCAACGGCAGGCACGACGCTGTGGCTTGTCGGGCAGTATGTCGATCACCCACCGCGCGCCATTGTCTCGGTGAAGCGGATCGCCCGCCCGCGCGGCTTGTCGACCAGCGCGCGATCGCGCATCACGCTCATGCCGCGCACGATCGTCGAGATCGGCCGCCCCGTCACTTTCATGCCGGCGAAAGGCGTCCAGCCGCAACGGCTCGCGATCCAGTCATTCTCGATCGTCCAGGTCGCCTTGAGATCGACCAGCGTGAGATCGGCGTCATAACCGAGCGCAATGCGGCCCTTGCCGGCGATATTGTAGATACGCGCGGCGCTCGCGCTGGTGAGATCGACGAACCGCTCGAGCGTCAGCCGGCCCTGCGCGATATGATCGAGCAGCAGCGGCACCAGCGTCTGCACGCCGGGCATGCCCGACGGGCTCTGCGGATAGGGCTTCGCCTTCTCTTCTCTCGTATGTGGCGCATGGTCGGAGCCGATCACATCGACCACGCCGTCGCTGACGGCGCGCCACAGCGCCTCGCGATGCCGTGCGTCACGGATCGGCGGGTTCATCTGCGCGAACGTCCCGAGCCGCTCGTAGCAATCGGGTGCGGCCAGCGTCAGATGTTGCGGCGTGGTCTCGACCGTCACCAGGTCTTTGTGCGCGGCCAGAAACGCCATCTCTTCGGCCGTGGTCACATGCAGCACATGAATGCGGCGCCCCGCCTTGCGGGCGAGTGCCACGATGCGCCTGGTCGCCTTCAGCGCGGTTTCCTCGTCGCGCCAGACCGGATGCATCGAAACATCGGCACCTTCGCGCACCAGTGCCAGCCGTTCGCGCAGACGCGGCTCGTCTTCGGCATGGATGGCGCAACGCCGCGTTCCGCTGCGCAGCACCGATTCGAGTGCATCGTCGTCGGCAACCAGCAGGCTTCCGGTCGAACTCCCCATAAAAATCTTGACGCCGCAGCAGCCGGGCGTCCGTTCCAGCATCGCAAGCTCGCCTGCATTCTCTTCCGACGCACCGGCGAAGAAGGCGAAATCGCACCAGGCCCGACCGGTCGCGCGCTCGACCTTGTCGGCGATCGCCGCTGCGTTGGTCGTGGGCGGCGTGGTGTTGGGCATTTCGAAAACCGCCGTCACGCCGCCCATGGCTGCGGCCCGGGTGCCGGTATCGAGATCTTCCTTATGTTCGAGGCCCGGCTCGCGGAAATGCACCTGGGTATCGATCACGCCGGGCAGCACATGTAGGCCAGTGGCATCGATCGTTTCGGCGGCCGGCAGCGTGACCCGGCCGAGGGCGACAATCCGCCCGTTAAGGACGCCGATATCGCAAGGCGCGATGCCATTGGGTGTCGCGGCGATGCCGCCGCGGACGAGAAGGTCGAGGTTTTTTTCCAACGTGGCAGCTCCGGATCAGGCGGGCGAGCGGATGGCGGGCAAGCGGCGACAGTTTATACTATCCCGGCGCGGCGGGTCGACCGCCGCCAGCGGCGGACCGGCCGCGTCCCGGCGCCAGGATGCCGGCAAAAGAATGCCGGCAACAGGATGAGGGTATGACGATCTATCCGGTGATCCTCTGCGGCGGCTCCGGCTCGCGCCTCTGGCCGATGTCGCGCACGGTCTATCCCAAGCAGTTCATGGCGCTGGGCGATGGCGGCACGCTCTTTCAGGAGACGTTGCGCCGGCTTTCCGATCCGTCGCTGTTCGCGGCACCCGTCGTCATCTGCAACGAAGAGCATCGCTTCATCGTCGGCGAGCAGCTTCGCCAGACCGGCATCACGGCCGAGACGATCCTGCTCGAACCGGTCGGCCGCAACACGGCGCCGGCCGCTGCGGCGGCTGCGATCCACCTTTCCGAGCGCCATGAAACGCAGGGCGGCGGTCCGCTGATGCTGCTGGCCGCGGCCGATCACTTCGTCGGCCGCCCGGAGCGATTGCTGGAGGCGATCCGCATCGCCAAGCCCGCCGCGGAACAGGGCGCGCTCGTGACCTTCGGAATCCGCCCGACCCGGCCGGATACCGCCTATGGCTATATCCGCCTCGGCGAAAAGCTTCCCGCAACGCCCGGCGTGCATCGCGTCGAGCGCTTTGTCGAGAAACCGTCGGCCGAGATTGCAGCCCAGTATCTGCAGTCGGGCGAGTATCTCTGGAACAGCGGGATCTTCCTGATGCGCGCCGGCACGTTTCTCGCCGAGCTGGAAAAATTCGAACCGGCGATCGCCAGCGGCGCGCGCGAGGCGGTGCGCGAGCGCCGTGCCGATCTCGATTTCTGGCGCCTCGCCGATCCGCCGTTCTCGTCGATCCCGAACAAATCGATCGATTATGCGGTCATGGAACGCACCGATCGGGCCGCGGTCGTTCCGACCGAGGCGGATCTCGGCTGGAGCGATGTCGGCTCCTGGGCGAGCCTCTGGGACGTCGCCGCGCACGACGCATCCGGAAATGCGATTTCAGGCGACGTGACGGCCATCGACGTTTCCGGCAGTTACATCCGCGGCGAGCGGCGATTGATTGCCGCCCTCGGCATTCGCGACCTGGTGATCGTCGACACGGAAGATGCCTTGCTGGTCATGCCGCGCGATCGCACCGAGGAATTGCGCGCGATCGTACAGCGCCTGCAGGATTCGAAACGGTCCGAAGCCGTCGTACATCGCCGGGTCTACCGGCCCTGGGGTTCCTACGAACAGGTCGATGCCGGCGATCGCTTCCAGGTGAAGCGACTGATCGTTCGGCCCGGCGGCCAGCTTTCTTTGCAGCGTCATGCGCAGCGCGCCGAACATTGGGTTGTCGTACGCGGCCGGGCGCGCGTTACGCGCGGCGACGAGGTTTTCGATCTGGATGCGAACCAGTCGACTTACATTCCGGTGGGGACCGTGCATCGTCTCGAGAATCGCAGCGAGGAGCCATTGCATCTGATCGAGGTGCAGTCCGGCGGCTATCTGGGCGAGGACGATATCGAACGGCTCGACGACAGCTACGGACGCCGCTGAAATTCACGGCGATTGCCGCCCTGGACCCATACTCCACAACCAATTGGGCCTTTGACTTATCCCCGCTTGGGCCGGAATATGACCGTCGAGTTGCCGCAACGTGAGCGGTACAGCCCTTTTTGTCGTTCAGGAGACTCCAGATGAATAAACCGCTGCCGAATTCGCTCGCGGCGAAGGACATCGCCTATCACCTCCATCCCTACACCAATGCGGTGAAGCATGAGGCGGAGGGACCGCTGATTCTCACCGAGGGCAAGGGCATCCATGTCTATGACGAGAACGGCACGGAATATATCGAGGGCCTCGCCGGCCTGTGGAGCACGTCGCTCGGCTTCGGCGAACAGCGCCTGATCGATGCCGCGACCGCCCAGCTTCAGAAGCTGCCCTACTATCACAGCTTCACACACAAGGTGCCGAGCATCACCGTCGAGCTCGCCGAGCGGCTGATCCAGATCGCCCCGGTGCCGATGTCGAAGGTGTTCTTCACCAACTCGGGCTCGGAAGCCAACGACACCGTCGTCAAGATGGTCTGGTACTACAACAACGCGATCGGTCGTCCGAAGAAGAAGAAGATCATCTCGCGCATCAAGGGCTATCACGGCGTCACCGTCGCCTCGGCCAGCCTCACCGGCTTGCCTTACAACCACAAGGATTTCGACCTGCCGATGGCCGGCATTCTTCATGCCGATTGCCCGCATTTCTATCGCTTCGGCGCCGATGGCGAGACTGAGGAAGAATTCGCAACCCGGCTTGCCGAAAATCTCGACAATCTGATCATTGCCGAAGGGCCCGATACGGTCGCCGCGTTCATCGCGGAACCGGTGATGGGCGCCGGCGGCGTCCTCATCCCGCCGAAGACCTATTTCGAGAAAATCCAGGCGGTCCTCAAGAAGCATGACGTGCTGTTCGTCGCCGACGAGGTGATCTGCGGCTTCGGACGCACCGGCAATCTGTGGGGCTCGCAGACCTATGGTCTGAAGCCGGACATCCTGAGCTGTGCCAAGGCGCTCTCGTCGTCCTATCTGCCGATCGCCGCGGTCATGATCAACGAGAAGGTCTACAGCGCGCTGCGCGACAATTCCGGCAAGCTCGGCACCTTCGGCCACGGCTTCACTTATTCGGGCCATCCCGTCAGCGCGGCCGTCGCCCTCGAAACGCTCAAGATCTATGAAGAGCGCGATATCGTCGCGACAGTCCGCCGCGTGGCGCCGACCTTCCAGAAGCGGCTGCGCGCCTATGCCGATCACCCGATGGTCGGCGAAGTCCGCTGCGTCGGCCTGATCGGTGCGGTCGAGCTGGTGCGCAACAAGAAGACCAAGGAGCCGTTCGATCCCAAGCTGACGATCGGGCTCAAGACCGCCGGATTCTGTCAGCGTCACGGTCTGATTACGCGGGCAATCATGGACAGCGTCGCCTTCTGTCCGCCGCTCATCATCACTGACGCGCAGATCAACGAGATGTTCGACCGGTTCGGTCGCGCACTTGACGAGGCGCATGGCTGGGCGAAGCAGGAAGGCCTGCTCGGCTGAGCGGGCTGGCACGGGTAACACCGGCCGCGGGGCGCCGTGGCCGGTGCCTTTCCGATAATGCGGCGGCGTGGCGTACAATCCGCTCCTGTCGCAGCGGGCCGCAGGGCTTTGAGGCGGCAGCATTTTTCCATCGGGAGGTGAATTTCCGACTCCAAATCGTGGGGGCTCTGCCGTAGCATCCGCATCCTAAACAAGGACCGCCGCATGGCCTCCGGCCAAAAAATGCAGGTGGATCCGATAAAAACGTTCATTCGCAGGGAATTGCTTCAGGAGACGTAGACGGGGGCATGGTCGACGCACAGAAAGATTTCGTTAAATTCGAGGACATCCAGAAGAGCTACGACGGCGAAACGCTCGTCGTAAAAAGCCTAAACATGTCCATCGCCCGTGGCGAGTTCCTGACCATGTTGGGCCCGTCGGGGTCCGGTAAAACGACGACATTGCTGATGCTGGCCGGGTTCGAGGTCCCGACCAATGGCCACATCAGTCTCGATGGGCAGCTGATCGACCGCCTGCCGCCGCACAAGCGCGACATCGGCATGGTGTTCCAGAACTACGCTCTCTTTCCGCATATGACGGTCGAGGAGAACCTCGCCTTCCCGCTCGAGGTCCGCAAGGTCGCCAAGGCGGAGATGAAGACGCGAATCGACCGTGCGCTCGATATGGTTCAGCTCTCGCCTTATGGGAAGCGGCGCCCGGCGCAGCTTTCGGGCGGTCAGCAGCAGCGCGTCGCGCTCGCCCGGGCGCTGGTCTTCGAACCGAAACTGGTGCTGATGGACGAGCCGCTCGGCGCGCTCGACAAGCAGCTTCGCGAGCATATGCAGCTTGAGATCAAGCATCTGCACGAACGGCTCGGCATCACCGTGGTCTATGTGACACACGATCAGGGCGAAGCGCTGACCATGTCGAACCGCATCGCCGTGTTCAACGACGGCGTGATCCAGCAGCTCGCCACACCCGACGATCTGTACGAACGGCCGGAGAATGCCTTCGTCGCGCAGTTCATCGGCGAGAACAACAAGCTCGCGGGCAAGGTCCGTTCGGTCAACGGAAAGACCTGCAGGGTCGAGCTCGATAGCGGCGGCGAAGTTCAGGCGCTCGCGGTCAACATCGAAGGCGAAGGCCGACCGACGCTGATCTCTGTCCGGCCCGAACGGACGTTGATCAACCCGCCGGCCGGCGCCTTCCCGAACATGTTCAGCGGCCAGGTCGAAGAGCTCATTTATCTCGGCGACCATATCCGCACCCGCGTCAATGTGTGTGGATCGCGGGACTTCGTCATCAAGATACCGAATGCTCCCGGCCAGGGCGCGCTCAACAAGGGCGACGCCGTGACGGTCGGCTGGGCGGTTGAAGATTGCCGGGCACTGGACCGCCCGGCATAAGGCGTCGGGCTCAAGGGGCCATCAAAAGGCCTCGATGTTCCCGACAATGTGTGAGTGCGAAGCAAGGCCGGTTGTGACCGGCTCAACGCAGGGAGAGACATAAAATGAGAAAAACGACCCTGTTTCTGTCCGGGGTGGCTATGGCGGCAACAGCCGTCGGTTTGGCCATTGCGCCGGCACAGGCCGAGGACATGGTGTTCGTTTCCTGGGGCGGTGCGTATCAGTCCGCCCAGCACGAGGCTTTCGTAAAGCCGTTTGCCAAGGAAACCGGCATCAACGTCATCGAGGAAGAGTATAGCGGCGAGTTTGCAAAGATCGCGGCGATGGTCGAGGCCAACGACGTCACGTGGGACGTGGTCGACGTCGATTTCAACACCGCGGTCGCAGGCTGCGATCAGGGCATCTTCGAAGAACTCGACTACAGCAAAATCGGTCAGGACCCGGAACGCTTCGTTCCGAACGGCGCGCTCGACTGCGCCGTGGGCACGATCGTGTACTCGACGGTTTACGCCTATGACAGCGACGAGATCACCGAGAATCCGCCGACGACGATTGCGGACCTCTATGACCTCGCGACTTGGCCGGGCAAGCGCGCCCTGCAGAAGTCGGCTTTCGTGAACATGGAATGGGCTCTTCTGGCCGACGGCGTGCCGATGGACGAAGTCTACGGCATGCTCGAGACCGAAGAAGGCATTGCGCGCGCCTTTGCCAAACTCGACACCATCAAGAGCGAAGTCGTGTGGTGGGAAGCGGGCGCACAGCCGCCGCAGCTCCTCTCCGACGGCGAAGTCGTCATGGCTTCGGGCTGGAACGGCCGCTTCTTCGATGCCGCCAAGAACGAGGGCAAGAACTTCGTCATCGTCTGGGACGCGCAGGGCTTCGACTTCGATTACTTCGCCATCCCGAAGGGTACGCCGCGTCTGGAAACGGCTTACAAGTTCCTGGCCTTCTCGAGCGCCCCGGAGCAAATGGCCGAGAACTCGAAGTATATCTCCTACGGGCCTGTGCATCAGGATGCGATCCAGTTTATCGCCCCTGAGATTCTGAAGGATCTGCCGACGGCGCCGGAAAACTCCAGCAACGTGCTGTATGTCGATTCCTTCTGGTGGGCAGACCATCGCGAAGATCTCGAGAAGCGCTTCGCTGCCTGGCTGGCGCAGTAACGCGCATTGAAGACCGGGAGGAGCCGATCGCTCCTCCCGGTTTCCTTTTCAGACGTTAGCAGTACGGATCGGGCATGGTCAGCGTTGCGTTAACCGACAATGTGATGCGGGCGGCCGATGGCACGCCCCTCAAGGTCAAGCTCAAGCAGACGGAACGTCTGCGTCAGCTCAAGGCCGTAGGATTGGTTGCGCCGCTATTCCTGTTCATCCTTCTTTCGTTCGTCGCGCCGATCGCCAACATGCTGTTCTACTCGGTCAACAATCCCGAGTTGGTTCACACATTGTCCCGAACGGCCGCGGCTTTAGAGAATTGGGACGGCGAAGCATTGCCCGGCGAGGAAGCGTTCGAAGCCCTCGCGATGGACATTCAGCAGGCGCGCGAAGAGAAAACCATTGGTCTCATCGCCAAGCGCCTTAACTACGAACTCCCCGCCATCCGCAGCGACGTCATGGCAACGGGTCGTGCGCTCGAAGACGTGGAAGCGGGCCCATGGAAAGACGTCCTGGTCGACATCGAAGGTGTCTGGGGCGAGCTCGGAACCTGGGCTGTCATCAAACGCGCGACCAGCCCCTACACGGATTTCTACTTTCTTTCCGCGGTCGACCGTATGCGCGATGCGACCGGCTCCATCGTTGCGATCCCCGAGGGCCAGGCGATCTTCGCCAAAGTCTATATCCGGACGTTCTACATTTCGACGATCGTGACGCTGGTTACCCTGTTCCTCGGTTTCCCCGTCGCCTATCTGCTGGCGACGCTGCCGACCCGATACAGCAATCTGCTGATGATCCTGGTGCTGCTGCCGTTCTGGACGTCGCTGCTGGTGCGGACGACGGCGTGGGTGGTGCTGCTTCAATCCGAGGGGCTCGTGAACTCGGGCTTGATGTGGCTCGGGTTGATCGACGAGCGCGTTCAGCTCATCTATAACCGCTTCGGCACGATCATCGCGATGGCGCATATCCAGTTGCCGTTCACGCTGCTGCCGATCTACAGCGTGATGAAAACCATTCCGAGCTCGCATGTGCGCGCGGCCCGTTCTCTGGGCGCGGGTCCGTTCTACGCATTCTGGCGGGTTTATTTTCCGCAGACCATTCCGGGCATCGCGGCGGGCTGCCTGCTGACCTTTATTCTCTGTCTCGGCTACTACATCACGCCGGCACTGGTCGGCGGTCCGTCGGATCAGATGGTCAGCTACTTCGTCGCGTTCTATACGAATCAGGAACTCAATTGGGGCATGGCGGGCGCGCTGGGCGTGATCCTGCTCCTGGTCACGTTCCTCATTTACTTTGTTTATAACAAGCTGGTCGGTATCGACCGGATGAAGCTGGGCTAGGATCGAAGATGGCGGCCTCTCCCTACGCAACGCCGGCAGAGAAACTCTGGCACTACACGCTGCGCATCATTTGCGCGGCTGTCTTCTTCTATCTGATCGCGCCGATTTTGGTGATCATGCCGCTGTCGTTCAATTCGGAAATGTTCTTTACCTATCCAATGCCCGGGCTTTCGCTGCGGTGGTACGAGGACTTTTTCTTCAACGACCGCTGGACGATTGCGCTCAAGAACAGCGCGATCATCGCGGTCTGCACCACGATTCTCGCAACATTCCTCGGCACCCTGGCCGCGCTTGGACTCAGCCGCGCGAAGTTTCCGGCCCGCGCTCTGGTCATGGGTATCCTGATTTCGCCGATGGTCTGTCCGGTCGTGATCACCGGCGTTGCGATTTTCTTCCTCTATTCGCTGGTCGGTCTCTCGAACAGTTATGCCGGAATCATCCTCGCCCATACTGTGCTGGCCACGCCCTTCGTGGTGATCACCGTGACGGCCACGCTGATGGGCTTCGATTACACGCTCACGCGCGCGGCGGCCGGCCTCGGGGCCGATCCGGTTCGCACCTTCTTCAAGATCACGCTGCCGTTGATCCTGCCGGGCGTGCTGTCCGGCGCCCTGTTCGCGTTCGTCACCTCATGGGACGAGGTGGTGGTGGTCCTGTTTATCGCCAGCCCCGAACAGCGCACCTTGCCGAAACAGATGTTCAGCGGTATCCGCGAAATCATCAGCCCGACCATCACCGCGGCCGCGACTGTCCTGATCATCATCTCTATCTGCCTGCTGACGACGGTCGAACTGCTGCGCCGGCGCAGCGAACGATTGCGCGGCATCCGCAATTAGCGGCCCCGCTCGCGGCCGCATAGGCGCCTCTCCGCCCCTTCTGGCGCCGCCGCGCCCGCCGCCTTATCCTGTTCCGACATCGATCAGCCGGCGCGACCGAGACATGTACAAGGACCACAGCCTTATCCCCGCGGAAGCAACCCGCCTCGCCGCACTCGGTATCCTGGCCGAAGGCGCACGACGCTATGCCGATCTGGCGGCGGAAGTGCGCCAGTTCACCGGCCGCATCGTCGGGCCGTCGCTGGAGTTGCTGGGTCCGCCGGTCGAAGTGCTTCGCATCGAAGGGCTGGTGGCCGGAACGCCTGGCGGCGAAGCCGATACCGACCCGGTGCTGACGCTCACCGAGACCGGACGCACCGAGCTGAAGCGCCTGCTCGGCGCCAATATCCGCGGCCCCCTCGGCGAGTTCAACAAACTGGTGATCGCGCTCAAGCTGCGGTTTCTCGACGTGCTCGATCCGGTCGAGCGGATCGGACAACTGGAGATGATGCAGGAAGCCTGCGAGCGCGAGCTTGCCCGGCTCGTCGATTTGCGCGGCCGCAGCGAGCGGCTGCCCGCTCCGCTGGTCGACTGGCTCGATCACGATATGGAACAGCTTGAAGCGCGGCGCCGCTGGTTCCAGGACCGCGCCGCATCGATCCGGCGCGACTAGATCGGGGCGAACCGCCCCTGCGATCTCAGAACAGATGCTGGCCGCCGGTGACGAAGATCTCGGTGCCGGTTACATAGCGAAAATCGTCGGTGCAGAGCCGGTAGACGGCAGCCGCCACCTCTTCGGGCTGGCCCATGCGATGCATCGGGATGCGCGGGATAAGGCTTTCATATTCGGGGCCGATCATCCCGGTCTCGATCTCGCCCGGCGCCACCGCGTTGACGCGGACGCCAAGCTCCGCGAACTCGACCGCCATCTCCCGCGTCAGGGCTGACAGCGCAGCCTTCGAGGTCGAATAGGCCGAACCGGCAAACGGGTGGATCGCATGGCCGGCGATCGAAGTGATGTTGACGATGGCGCCCTTGCCCCGCGCCAGGGGTTCCGCAAGGCCCCGCGCGAGCACGAGCGGTGCAAAGAAATTCAGCTCAAACACCTCGCGCCAGCCGGCGATATCGCCATTGAGGCAGCCGAGGCGCTCCGCATGATCCGCCTTCGGCGAAATCGCCGCGTTATTGACCAGCGCGTGTATCGCCGCGCCGTCGAGAATCTCGAGGGTGCGGATCACAAACCCGCCGACGCTGACCGGATCGGCAAGGTCGGCCGGAATATGATGCGTCCAGTTGGGATCGCGCTTGCACGCCTCCGGCACATCCTCGCGACTGCAGGTCACGATTCGCCATCCCTCGTCGCTGAAGCGCTTGACGGTCGCGTGCCCGATGCCGCGGCTGGCGCCGGTAAGAACCAGGACGCGCTTGCCATCGCTCATCGGCGCTCCTTCGATCCCGTCGGGATCCGGCTATCCGTCATGCAACCGACACGACGCGAAAGGTCCGCAGCACGCCGTCATGCTCGGTGATCGAGACATATTCCCCGACGGCAAAGCGATGCGAATCAAACCGATATCCCGGTTCGTCGGCCTCCGGTTCGCTGTCCAGATCGTAATGAAACACCCAGCGACGGCCCGGCGTATGAACCAGATGGCCATGGAAATCGTCTTCGCCGCGCCAGAAACGCCGGACCCTGCAGTCCTTTTGATGGGCGCGCCAACCCTGGACGTCGATATGGCCCGCACCGTCGAGCGGCGCCACGAACTCGTAACCATGCTCGGGGCTTCCTTGCGGAAAATCATGGTCGCGCGCCAGTTCGAGTCGGATCTTCTTGAGAGTCATGATTTTACCTTTCACTGCCGGGCGGCTGCCTCAATGATCCATGAGGACGGTGATGCCGCCATTGGCGATGACGTGATGGGTCGCCCCGCCCAGGATGAGTTCGCGCACTCGGCTATGGCCGTACGCGCCCATGGCCAGCAGATCGCCACCCAATGCGACCGCGCGCTCGACCAGAAGCTTGCCTGTCGGGCCGCCTTCGCTCGGAATCCGCTCGATGGTCGCCGTCACGCCATGCCGGCCCAGATAGGCTTTCAGCGCATCGGCCGACAGCCGGCGGTCGTCATTGCCGACCACGAGCACAGTGACGCGCTTGGCGAGGCGCAGCAGCGCCATACCCCCGGCGACCGCCCGGGTCGCCTCGATCGAACCGTTCCATGCGATGACCGCGTGTTCGCACAGCGTCGACGGTGCCACCGACGGCGCAATCAGGACCGGACGCGCCGTGTCGAACAAGGCGGCATCCAGCACGGCGGTCTGCGTTGGAATGTCGTCGCCGCTCGGCCGACAGACCGCAATCAGATCGGCCAATCGCCCGCGTATGCCGATGACATCAGGCGCGGCACCGGTGACGATGTCGAAATTCACGTCGATATCCTTGCCCTCGCAGCAGCGCTGGAAACTGGCACGAGCCAGATCGGCGCGACGGTCAGCGCTTTGCGCGAGCGAATCGATCATCTGCTCGACCAATGCGCCCGACATCGCTTCGCCGACGACCGGCACCATTGAAGCGGGATCGGGCCGGACATGGAGCACGGTGAGATGGGCACCGAGTTTCCGCCCCGCCATGACAGCGGTCGACAAGGTCGAGTCGGTGTTCGGGCTGCCGTCGGCAAGGGCCAGAATGATGTTGATAGCCATGATCTTTCTCCCGTCTGCCGGTTCCCGCTCGTGAGAGGTCGGTTGCCGGCTGTTGGTTCAACTCAGGCGAAGCTTGGCGACACCTCCACGATATCGTCTGGATCCTGGTGAACGATGACCTCGGATCCGGGAAACGCTTCGAGAACGCGGGCCTCGGCGGCGTCTGCGATTTCATGCGCTTGCGTCAAACTCAAGTGCCCGTCCATCTCGATATGCATCTGGATGAAATACTGGCGGCCCGCGCTGCGCGTCCGCATGTCGTGAACGGCGCATACGCGCGGATCGGCCAGCGCGAGCGCCTTGATCTTCTGTCGGTCCGCGTCGGACAGTTCCCGATCCATCAACATGTCGAGTGCTCCTCGAGCCACGCCCCAGGCCATCCAGACAATATAGACCGCAACAGCGGTCGCGATAACGGGATCGGCATAAAGCCAACCAAGCTGCGCTGTCAGCAGGACCGCCACGATCACAGCGACATTTGCCGACAGATCCCCAAGATAATGGGCGGAATCCGAGTGGATGGCGAGCGATCGGGTCTTGCGCACCACATGACGCTGATAGATGACCAGCACAATCGTGGCTGCGATCGAGATCAGCATCACGCCGATGCCGACCCACGAATGGGTGACCGGGGCCGGCGCACTGAATCGCCCGATCACTTCGACCATAAGAAAAACAGCCGATCCCGTGATGAATGCCGATTGGGCGAGCGCCGCCAACGCCTCGACCTTGCCATGGCCGAAGCGGTGCTCGCGATCGGCCGGGACCAGCGCATGGCGTACGGCAACCAACGTCACCACCGACGCCGCCATGTCGAGCAGCGAATCCAGCAAGGACGAGAGAACGCTGACCGAGCCTGTCATTAACGCCGCGATGGTCTTGATGGTGACGAGCGTCAGCGCCGTTACGAGCGACGCATAGGTCGCGCGGCGCATCAGACGCCTGGCAACGATGTCGTCCTGCGTCATCGCTTGCGCATCTGCAAGCCCCGATGCGAGATTCGTACCGGTCATGGATAGAGCTGTTCCGTCGACCAGCCATCGCCGTCGCGCCGGTAGACCAGCCGATCGTGCAATCGGAATGCGCGGTCTTCCCAGAACTCGAGATAGTCCGGCACGAGCCGGAAGCCCGACCAGTGTTCGGGCCGCGGGATGCTGCCGAGGCCGAACTTGGCCGTAAATTCCGCGACGCGCCGTTCGAGCGCGAACCGGCTTTCGAGCGGTTGCGATTGTTTCGATGCCCAGGCGCCGATCTGGCTCGAGCGATGGCGCGAGGCGTAATAGGCGTCGGCGGTCGCGTCATCCACGCGTTCGATCCGGCCTTCGATCCGGACCTGGCGCTTCTGCGACTTCCAGTGAAAGCAGAGTGCGGCAACGGGACTTGCCAGCAGCTCGCGGCCCTTCCGGCTGCCGAGATTGGTGTAGAACGTGAACCCCACGGGCGTCGCATCCTTGAGCAACACCATGCGCACCGACGGCCGCCCGTCGGCGCCGATGGTCGCAAGCGCCATGGCGTTCGGGTCGGCCGGTTCGGCCTTGGCGGCCGCGTCGAACCAGGTCTGGAACCGTTCGAACGGCTCTGTCAGTAACGCCCTCGCCATGATCGCTCCTTGGCGGCCAATCCGGAATTCTGCCGATTATACCGCGATTTGCGCCCCGCCAAGGGCTGCGGCAGGATAGCGGCCGGTCGGGGCCCGCCGCGGCCGGCCAGCCGCTCGCGTGTCGTGGCGGCAATGGAGCCGCCCGGCCGCCGGGACGGCCAAGGCCGGTCATCCCGCAAACCCGGGTCCGGATAACAGAACGGCAGCGATGCGCGATCCTTACCGCATTCTCGGCGTCCGCTCCGACAGCGATCAGGCAACGCTGCGCCGGGCGTTCCACCGTCTGGCCAAGCTCTACCATCCCGATCTGCATCCGGGCGACCAGTCGATCGAGCAGCGCTTCAAGGAGATTTCGGCCGCCTACTCGCTGGTCGCCGATCCCGACCGGCGCTCGCGCTACGACCGCGGCGAAGCCGAACGCAACGAACCCTGGACCCCGGCCGAGACCGCACGACCTTTCGATCGCGATTTCTTCCGCGAGGATGCGGAATGGTTCGAGGCAGCCGCGCCCGACCCCGAGCCCGAGGGCGAAACGGAAGACTGGTTCTCGCGGATCGGCCGCCCCCGCCCGGCCCACGCGCCATCGCGAATGCGCGGCGCCGACGTGACCCATCTGGTCCGGATCGGCTTTGCGGAGGCGGCGCGCGGTGGACGCAAGCTGCTGCGCTTTGGCGACGGCACGCGCATCGAGTTCCATATTCCGCCGGGCACGGTCGATCGCGACATCGTCAAGCTCGACGGGCAGGGTCGTCCGGGCGTCGGCGGCGCGCCATCGGGCGATGCCTTCCTCGACCTGCGTGTCGCCGAACATCCGCGCATGCGCCGCGACGGGTACGACATCGTCGTCGACGTTCCGCTGACGCCGGAGCAGTTCCGCGCCGGCGCGCGGGTCATCATCCCGACCCTGGATGGCGACCGACCGTTGAACGTGCCGCCCGATCGGGAACCCAATACCGAGATCCGGCTCGAATCGGCCGGCATCGTCGATCCCTTCAAGCACCGTCGCGGCGATCTGGTGATCCGGTTGATCTATACCCCCGCCCCGCAGGCGGCAGCCAACCGCTAACCCCGCGCGCAATTCCGACACGGTCCACCGCTCGCGAGGTCGCCGAAAACGGCGGTTTCTTTGCCCTTTTGGCCCTTTGGTGTAGGATGCCCACATTCCGCACGAGGGCTCCGGAAAATGGATAAATCACAAGGACTTATGGCCGGAAAACGCGGGCTCGTCATGGGCGTCGCGAACGAACGGTCGATCGGCTGGGGCATCGCCCGCGCGCTCGCCGATCACGGTGCGGATCTTGCCTTCACCTATCAGGGCGATGCGCTCGGCAAACGCGTCAAACCGCTCGCCGAAACGGTGGGATCGACGCTCTGCGTCGATTGCGATGTCACCGACGATGCCGCTATCGACCGCGCTTTCGCCGAGATCGAGAGTGCCTGGGGCGGTCTCGACTTCGTCGTGCATGCGATCGCGTTTTCCGACAAGGAAGAGCTGAAGGGCGAGTATCTCGACACGACGCGCGGCAATTTCCTGCGCACACTCGATATCTCCTGCTACTCGTTCACCGCGGTCGCGCAGCGCGCGACGCGATTGATGAAGAACGGCGGCAGCCTCGTCACGCTCACCTACTATGGCGCCGAGCGCGTGATGCCCCACTACAATGTGATGGGCGTCGCGAAGGCCGCGCTCGAGGCTAGCGTCCGTTATCTCGCCGCCGATCTCGGTGGCCGCAATATTCGCGTCAACGCGATTTCGGCCGGTCCGATAAAGACACTGGCCGCATCCGGCATCGGCGATTTCCGTTACATCCTGAAATGGAACGAGCTCAACGCACCGCTGAAGCGCAATGTCACGATCGACCAGGTCGGCGGTGCCGGGCTCTATCTGCTGAGCGATCTGTCGGCCGGTGTAACCGGCGAAGTGCATCACGTCGACAGCGGATATCACGTCGTCGGCATGTTGCGCACCGATGCCGCGGGTCCGGTGTCGGAAATGCTGAAGAATTTCGACGTAAAATCCTGATCGAATCCGGCGATGTCGCATAACAGCTTCGGGCATCTGTTTCGTTTCACCACCTGGGGCGAAAGCCACGGCCCGGCGATCGGTTGCGTGGTCGACGGCACGCCGCCGGGAATCGCGCTCGAGGAAAGTGATATCCAGCATTGGCTCGATCGCCGCCGGCCCGGTCAGTCGCGCTTCACGACCCAGCGACGCGAATCCGACAAGGTCGAAATCCTGTCCGGTCTGTTCGAAGGCCGCACCACCGGCACGCCGATTAGTTTGCTGATCCGCAATGAGGATGTCCGCTCGAAGGACTACAGCGACATCGCCGAGAAATTCCGCCCCGGCCATGCCGATTACACCTACTGGGCCAAATATGGCCGGCGCGACTATCGCGGCGGCGGGCGCTCATCGGCACGCGAAACCGCATCTCGGGTCGCGGCCGGCGGCGTCGCACGGAAATTGCTCGCCCATGTGCTCGGCTACGAGGTTTCCATACGCGGCGCGCTCGTCGCGATTGGCGAGAAACCCATCGACCGCGGCAACTGGGACTGGGCCGCCGTCGAAAACAACCCGTTCTGGTCGCCCGATGCGGCGATCGTATCGCAGTGGGAGGACTATCTCGACGGCGCACGCAAATCCGGCAATTCGCTCGGCGCCGTGATCGAGATCGTCGCCTCGGGCATTCCGGCCGGACTAGGCGCTCCGATCTACGGCAAACTCGATGCCGATCTTGCCGGCGCGATGATGAGCATCAATGCGGTCAAGGGTGTCGAGATCGGTGCCGGATTTGCCGCAGCGCGGCTGACCGGCGAAGAGAATGCCGACGAGATGCACATGGAAGGCGACGCGGTTCGCTTTCTGTCCAATCGGGCCGGCGGCGTACTGGGTGGAATCTCTTCCGGTCAGGACATCGTCGTGCGCTTCGCGGTGAAACCGACCAGTTCGATTCTGACCGCGCGCCGCACCGTCACGGCCGGGGGTGACGACACCGAAATCCAGACCAAAGGGCGGCACGATCCCTGCGTCGGTATCCGCGCGGTGCCGGTCGGCGAAGCCATGATGGCTCTCGTACTCGCCGATCATCTGCTGCGCCATCGCGGACAGAACGGATAATCCCACACAACCGCTTGCCGATCGGCCGGCAAGACCATATCTGAAAGAAGTCATGCGCCTGCTGCGATGGATCGGATATGTGATCGTCGGGCTGTTCGCCACGGTCGGCGCACTGCTCGTTGTTGCCGTGGTCGGCGCCGCCCTCGCCTGGCGCAATTTCATGGGACCGACGGAACCGGTTCCGGACCGCGCCGTGCTGCAGGCCGATCTGCGCGCCGGAATCGTCGAGACCGAACCCTATTATGTACCGCTGATCAGCGATTTCGATCGCAGTTTGACGTTGCGCGATCTCATCGAGACGCTTCACGCCGCAGCGGACGACGAGCGGGTCGCCGGGCTCATTGTGCGGGTCAATGGCAGCAAACTCAGCCTCGCACAGATCCAGGAACTGCGCGATGCCGTCGCCGCCTTCCGCGCGGGCGGCAAGCGGGCGGTCGCGTTTGCCGAAACCTTCGGCGAGACCGGCAGCGGCACGCTCGATTACTATCTCGCGAGCGCCTTCGACGAAGTCTGGCTGCAGCCTTCCGGCGAGCTCGATATCACCGGCATCCTGATCGAGCAGCCCTTCATGCGCGAGCTGCTGACCGACCTTGGCGTCGTGCCGGAGTTTGCCGCGCGCGAGGATTACAAATCGGCGGTCGAGATGTTCACCCGCGATTCCATGTCGCCGGCGCATCGCCGCAATCTGGAACAGCTCCTGCGCTCCTGGATGGATCAGATCGCGGGCGATATCGCGGCCGATCGCGCGCTGGATAGTTCCGCCGTGCAGGATCTGATCGATCGCGCGCCGCACAGCGCCGCCGCCGCCATCGAGGCCGGGCTGGTCGATGGGCTCGCCTACAGCGACGAAATCGAGGCGGCAGCGATCGAGCAAGCCGGCGACCGGGCGGCAGTCTACGACCTCGCCGACTATGCCTGGCAAATGGAGGCACCGGCGGATGCGTTGCCCGTCGCATTGGTCTATGGCGTCGGAGCGATCCATCTCGGCACCGGCGAGTCCGGCTTCGGTGGCAGCGGCAACATCGATGCCGATGTCCTTGTCGACGCGTTGCGCAAGGCGCGCGCGGTCGAAGATGTGGCCGCTGTCGTTCTGCGGGTCGACAGCCCGGGCGGTTCCTATGTCGCCTCGGACACGATCTGGCGCGAAGTCGAGCGCACGCGGGAAGCCGGCATTCCGGTGGTCGTCTCGATGGGCAATGTAGCGGCCTCGGGCGGCTATTTCATCGCAGCGCCGGCCAGCGCCATTGTTGCCGACCCGGCCACGGTCACCGGCTCGATCGGCGTCGTCTCCGGCAAGTTCGTTCTCGACGATCTCTGGGCCGAAATCGGAATCGACTGGGATGCCATCGGCTTCGGTGCCAACGCCGGCATCTTTAGCCCCAACCGCCCGTTCACCGAGCCGCAATGGCAGCAGCTCAACGAGACTCTCGATCGGATCTATGCCGACTTCCTCCAGCGCGTCGCCGAAGGCCGCGATCTCGATGCCGCGGCGGTGCGCGCATCGGCGCAGGGCCAGATCTGGAGCGGCGAGGATGCGCTCGAGCGCGGCCTGATCGACGAACTCGGCGGGCTGCATCGCGCGATCGAAGTGGCGCTCGAGGAAGGCGGCCATTCGCCCGATGCGTCCTATGACCTCATCGTTGTGCGCGGCGATCGATTTGGCGTCGACAGTACGTTCGAAGAATCGGCGAGTCTCTGGGCCGATCTGCGTTCGGCAACGACATTGATCGCGGAATTCTCGCGCTGGCTTGCGATTCGGCAGCAACTCTCGAACGGACCCGCTTTGCTTGCCGACCCCGCTCTTTCGGAGCCGCTGCGCTAGGGGGCGCCGGCGTCAGTCTTTCTTCGCGGCAATCAGGAACTCGCGATTGCCATCGGCGCCGGTGATCGGGCTGTCGGCGATACCGATGACCTGCCAGCCGGGCTGTGCGCCCAGCCAGGCGCGGATTCGGTCGCAAACCGCCTCATGCAACGCGGGGGCGCGCACGATGCCGCCTTTGCCCACCTGATCCGGACCGACCTCGAATTGCGGCTTGATGAGCGCCACCATCCGGCAACCGGATGAAGCAAACGACATCGGCGTCGGCAACACGGTTTCAAGCCCGATGAAACTCGCATCGCACACGATGATATCGATTGGCTCGGGTACCTGACCTTCAGACAGATGGCGCGCGTTGATTCGTTCGAGCACTACGACCCGCGCGTCCTGGCGCAGCTTCCAGGCAAGTTGCCCGTGCCCGACATCGACGGCATAGATGCGCGCCGCACCGCGCGCCAGCAACACGTCGGTAAATCCGCCGGTCGACGCGCCGACATCGAGACAGATCGCACCCGCCGGATCGATCGCGAAATTATCGAGCGCGCGCTCGAGCTTGAGCCCGCCGCGCGACACCCAGGGGTGATCGGCGCCGCGCAGCTCAAGCGGACCATTGGGATCGACCAACTGGCCCGCTTTGTCGATGCGTTGCTCGCCGGCAAAGATGGCGCCCGCCATGATGAGTGCGGCGGCACGGCTGCGGCTCGGGGCGAGGCCGCGCTCGACCAGCAACTGATCGGCCCGGACCCGCTTGGCGCCCCCGCTCATGACGATGCCGGAATCGGCCGCTTCGAGCGCGTATGAAAACGCCAGGTAAGCAAAACGGCCGCCGCCGCCAGCCCCATCGCCACGCCCCACCACAGGCCCGTCGCGCCCCAATCGAACACGAAGGCAAAGAGATAGCCACTCCCAAGCCCGGTCAGCCAGTAGCCGACGGTACCGATGAGGAACGGGATCTGTGTGTCCTGCAGACCGCGCAGCGCACCCATCGCAATGATCTGGGTACCGTCGACCACCTGGAAGACTGCCGCGATGAGCAGAAGCTGCAGACCCAGCGATTCGACAACCGCGCGCTGCGGATCGTCCGCATCGACGAAAAGCGAGATGAAAGTTTCCGGAAACAGCCAGATCACGACCGCCATTGCTGCCATATAGACCATGCCGATGCGGATCGCGACGAAACCGGCACGCCGAGCAGCCACCTGATCGCGCCAGCCGACGCCGTAAGAGACGCGCACCGAGACAGCCTGGCTCATCGCCCAGGGGATCATGAACATCATCGCGGAAACCGTGCCGGCGATCTGGTTTGCCGCCAGTGCGATAGTTCCAATCCACCCCATCATCACCGCAATCGCGGTGAAGAACATCGATTCGACGCCCGACAGGCCGCCGACGGGAATGCCGAGCCGGACCATCCGCAGGAGCAGCACACGATCGATCCTGAAGAGGCCGTGGAACGGCCGGTAGGGACGGAATGCGCGATCGCGAAGAATCTCGATCACGATTGCCAACAGCATGACGCAATTGGTGATGGTCGTGCCGAGCCCGGCCCCCGTTGCTTCGAGGCGCGGCAGGCCAAAATTGCCGAAGATCAGGCCGTAATTGATGACGGCGTTGAGCGGCACGGCCGCGATCGCGATGACCATGACCGACCGCGGTCTCGACAGCGACGAAACAAAGCAGCGCGCAACGGTGAACAGCAGATACGGCAACAGCGACCAGGTCAGCGTGAGCACGTACTCGCGCGAAACGGCAATGGCATCGACCGGTTGACCCAGGAGATCGAGTGCATCCGGCACGAACCAGAACAACACGGTCAATGGCACGCCAAGGAAGATTGCAAACCAGACGCCGTTGTTGAGCGCCGCCGAAACCCCGCTGCGCTCGTGCCTCGCATGTGCCTCGGCCGCAATCACCGCCACGATCGAAACCGCGCCCATGCCGACCAGCAGAAGAGTGAAGAAGAAGTTAACGACGATACCGACACCCGCCAGTTCGACGCTGCCCAGGCGACCGACCATCATCGTATCGGTAAAACCGATCGCCATCTCGGCGAAGGCGCCAACGGCCAGCGGCGCGGTCAGCTTGATGAGATCGACGCCCTCTTCGCGCGCGTTCGCAGGCTTGCGGGTTTGCAGCGCTTCCGCCGGTACGGTCGCAGTCGTCATGGCGTTATGCAGGCCGCGTCAGGCGCGGGCCGGCTCCCGTTCGGCGTTGCGATCGAGCGCGGCAAGCGCGGTCGCGACGATATGGCGCGCATTCAGCCCGGCATCGTCATATTGCAATTCGGGCTTGTCCTGTTCGATGAAGCGGTCGGGCAGCGTCATCGGCCGAATTTTGACGCCCTTCTCGATCAGGCCGGTGATCGCAAGATGCTGCAGCACATAGGCCCCGAACCCGCCGATGGCGCCTTCCTCGATCGTGATCAGAACCTCATGCTCGCGCGCGAGACGCTCGACCAGTGCCGTATCGAGCGGCTTGGCGAACCTTGCATCGGCCACCGTCGTCGTAAACCCGCGCGTGCCCAGTTCGTCCGCTGCTTTCAAACATTCGCCGAGCCGCGCGCCGTAACTGAGGAGCGCCACCGTCGTTCCTTCGCGCAGGATGCGGCCTTTGCCGATCGGCAGCGCCTCGCCGCGCGCCGGCAAGGCAACGCCGGTACCCTCGCCCCGCGGAAACCGCAGCGCCGAAGGCCCATCGTCGATCGCGACCTGCGTTGCAACCATATGCACGAGTTCCGCTTCGTCGGCCGCGGCCATCAGCACGAAACCGGGCAGGCAGCCGAGAAAGGCGATGTCATAGGCGCCCGCGTGGGTAGGACCGTCGGCACCGACCAGCCCCGCGCGATCCATCACGAAACGCACCGGCAGACGCTGGATCGCAACATCGTGCACGACCTGGTCATAGGCGCGCTGCAGGAAGGTCGAATAGATCGCGGCGAAAGGCTTGTAGCCCTCCGCGGCAAGGCCCGCGGCAAACGTAACGCCATGCTGCTCGGCGATGCCGACATCGAAGGCGCGATCGGGGAAACGCCGGGTGAATTTGTCGATGCCGGTACCCGATGGCATGGCCGCCGTGATGGCAACAATCTTCGGATCGCGTTCGGCTTCGGCGATCAGGCTGTCGGCGAACACGCTCGTATAACTCGGCGCACCGGGCTTTGCCTTCGCCTGAGTGCCGGTGACCACGTCGAACTTGCTGACGCCGTGGAACTTGTCGGGCGACGCCTCCGCCGGCGAATAGCCGTGGCCCTTATGCGTCACCACATGGACGAGAATCGGCCCGTCGACATCGGCATCGCGCACGTTGCGCAGCACGGGCAGCAGATGCTCGAAATTATGTCCGTCGATCGGCCCCACATAGTAAAAGCCCATCTCCTCGAAGAGCGTGCCGCCGGTCACCAGCCCGCGCGCATATTCTTCGGCGCGCCGCGCAAACTGTTCCATGCTCGGCCACAGCTTCTTCGCCACCTCTTTGCCGATATGGCGAAACGACTGGTAGGATTTTGACGAGAGCAGCCGCGACAGGTATGCGCTCATCGCACCGACCGGCGGCGCGATCGACATATCGTTGTCGTTGAGAATGACGATCAGCCGGCTGCGCATCGCGCCGGCATTGTTCATCGCCTCGTACGCCATGCCGGCGCTCATCGCGCCGTCGCCGATGACAGCGATCACCCTGTTGTCGCGCTTCTCCAGATCGCGCGCGACCGCCATGCCGAGCGCCGCCGAAATCGAGGTCGAGCTGTGCGCCGCGCCGAACGGGTCGTACTCGCTTTCAGCGCGCTTGGTGAAACCGCTGAGCCCGCCGCCCTGCCGCAATGAACGAATGCGATCGCGCCGCCCGGTCAGGATCTTGTGCGGATAGGCCTGATGACCGACGTCCCAGATTAACCGGTCGCGCGGCGTATCGAAGAGATAGTGCAGCGCCAGGGTCAGCTCGACGACGCCGAGCCCCGCGCCCAGATGGCCGCCCGTGACCGAGACCGCATCGATCGTCTCCGCGCGCAGTTCGGCGGCAAGCTGCGGCAGGTCGCTCGGATCGAGCGCGCGCAACTCGGCCGGCGATCCGATCCGGTCCAACAGCGGTGTCTTGCTTTCCTGGGTCATGAATTCGTTCGGAACAGGCTTTCGGGGCGGCTCTCGACGCGATGGAGCGGGCTGCGGTTCATGGGATCGGGGCCTGTCGCATTCAGGCCTGACGCGACACGATATAGCCGGCCACCGCTTTCAGGAGCGCGGCCCGGTCGCCGAACAAATCTAGATGCCCGGCCGCGCGCCGGGCAAGCGCTTCCGCCTCCGCCCGGGCTTTGGCGGGGCCCATGAGGGAGATGAACGTGGCCTTCTGCTGGGCGGCGTCCTGGCCGACGGATTTGCCCGTTTCCGCCTCGGAACCCTCAACATCGAGCAGATCGTCGGCGATCTGGAAGGCAAGCCCGACATCCTGCGCATAGGCGGCGAGCGCATGGCGACTCGTGGCCGGCGCATCGGTCAGGATGACGCCGGCAAGACAGGCGAATTCGATCAGCGCGCCGGTCTTGAGCCGCTGCAGGCGGATGACATCCGCGAGGCTCGCCGACCGCTCCGGCGCGGCAATATCCAGAACCTGCCCGGTCACCATCCCGCCGACACCCGCGGCATGCGCAAGCTGCGCCACGAGTGCTAGGCGCACGCGCGCATCCTGATGCGTCGCGCGGTTCGCCAGAATTTCGAATGCGAGCGCTTGCAGCGCATCGCCGGCAAGGATCGCCATCGCCTCGCCGTACTGGCGATGCACGGTCGGACGCCCGCGGCGCAGCGCCGCGTCGTCCATGGCGGGAAGGTCGTCGTGGATGAGGCTGTAGCAATGCAGGCACTCGACCGCCGCTGCAACGCGCAGCCCTTGCTCGCGCACGGCACCGCATAAAGCCGCGCTCTGGATCACGAGGAACGGGCGAATCCTCTTGCCGCCGCCGAGCACGCCATGGCGCATCGCCTCCGCGAGCCGACGCTCCGGACCCGAGGCGACCGGAAGCAGGCGGTCGAGTGCGCCGTTGACGGCATCGGCACTCTCCGCGAGGGCAGTGGCAAGATCGGTCACGGGTTGGGTTGCCTAATCGAGCTCGATCGCTTCGGCGGTTACAGCGCCGTCGGGTGCGATGACGATCTTGGCGATCCGCTCCTGGGCGTCGCGCAGTTTGCGCTCGCAATGCTCCTTGAGCGCGATGCCGCGCTTGTAGGTATCGACAGCCTCGTCGAGCTTGCCCTCGCCCTTTTCCAGCTCCTTGACCATGCTTTGCAGCTCGGCGAGAGCCTCCTCGAAGCTCATCGTGCTGATATCCTTGCGCTTTTTGGTCTCGGACATGGGCCGGCTCCTGCCGCTTCATCGGGCTTGGTTGAGGCGGCGCAGATTATCTGCGGCATTGGGGCCCAGCAAGGGCGGGGCCGCGGCGCTTGCGCGGCAATGCGGCGTCTTTCCTGCCGCGACGGATCTTTGTTCAGGCGGCCGTCAGCCGGTCGACATGCGTGGCCGTACTCCGCGCCAGCGCATCGAGATTATAGCCACCCTCGAGCGCCGATACGACGCGGCCCGCGCAATGCTTCTTCGCCACCGCGATCAGCGCGTCGGTTGCCCAGGCATAATCGGATTCCTTGAGCATCAGTTCGGCCAGCGGATCGTCCGCATGGGCATCGAAGCCGGCCGAAATGATCAGCAGCTCCGGCGCGAAATCGTCGAGCGCCGGCAGAATGCGCCGCTCCATCGCCTTGCGAAACAGATCCGATCCTGCCATCGGCGGCAGCGGCGCGTTGCAGATATTGCCGACGCCCTGCTCCTCCTCGGCGCCGGTGCCGGGATAAAGCGGCATCTGATGCGTCGAGGCATAAAACAGCCCTGCGTCGCGCTCGAAAATATGCTGCGTGCCGTTGCCGTGATGCACGTCGAAATCCACGACAGCGACGCGTGCGATGCTGTGTTTTGCCCGCGCGTAATGCGCACCGACCGCCACATTGTTGAAGAGACAGAAGCCCATCGCCCGATCCGCCTCCGCGTGATGGCCGGGCGGCCGCACCGCGCAGAAAGCGTTGGCAACTTCGTTTGTCATGACTGCATCGACCGCCGCGACGACGGCACCCGCCGCGCGCAACGCTGCCTCGCCCGAGCCGGGCGACAACACCGTATCGGCATCCAGCGCGCCGTAACCTTCGGTCGGCATGCTGGCGAAAACATGATCGACATAGGCGGCCGGATGCACCCGCAACAGATCGGCGCGGCTGGCGCGCGGCGCCTCGCGGCGATCGAGTGCGTCAAAGCGCGGGTCCGCCAGCGCCTCGACGATCGCCAGCAATCGCTCGATCCGTTCAGGATGACCCGGTCCGGTATCGTGCGTGAGGCAGGCGTTGTGTGTGAACAGAGCGGTCGTCATTTGAAATCGCTCCCGCTACAACCGGTTCAGCGGAATTCGGAGATAGCGGACGCCGTCGGCTTCGGGTGCCGGCAGTTCGCCGGCACGGATGTTCACCTGCAGCGCCGGCAGGATCAAAGCGGGCGCCGACAATCCGTGATCGCGCTTTTTGCGAAGGGCTACAAACTCGTCTTCGGTCTTGCCCGCGATATGGATGTTGGCTGTCCGCTGTTCGGCAACGCTGCTGTCCCAGGCAAAGGCCCGGCCGTTCGGTCCGTAGTCATGGCCGGTGAGCAGTCGCGTTTCGTCGGGCAGTTTGAGTATGCGCTGGATCGATCGATAGAGCGTGCGCGCGTCGCCACCCGGAAAATCGCAGCGCGCCGTGCCGTAATCCGGCATGAACAACGTATCGCCGATGAACGCCGCACCCGGCGCGACATAGATGACGCAGGCCGGCGTATGGCCCGGCATATGCATGACCGACACCTCGATCGAACCGACGCGAAACGTCTCGCCATCGTCGAACAGCCGATCGAACTGACTGCCATCGACCGGAAAATCCGCGGGCAGATTGTAGAAGTCGCGGAACATGGATTGCACCACCGTCACACGCCAGCCGATGCCTGTCTTGCCGCCGAGCTGCTCGCGGACATAGGCGATCGCCGTCAGATGGTCGGCATGCACATGGGTATCGAGCACCCATTCGACCCGCAATCCGTTGTCGCGGATGAAAGCGACGATCGTGTCGGCAAACCGGGTCGAGGTGCGACCAGCCGCCTGATCGTAATCGAGCACCGGATCGATGATCGCGGCGGCCCTATTTGCATCGTCGATCAGCACATAGCTGACGGAGAAAGTCGGCTCATGGAAGAATGCCTGGATCTGCATCTCGATCGAATTCCGGTTCTCGTTCCTGCCCCGTTCGCGCGCAGCATCGAGCCTTTGCCAATCGGGCGCAAGGCGGAAGACCGATTGCATCCCGCGGGCGAAACGCCTCGCTCTTGCCTCTTCCGATGGCCGTCCTCATCGGCGAGAATGACGAATGACTGACAATCCCATCCTGCTAGATACCAACGGTCCGATCGCCCGGCTCACGCTCAACCGGCCGAATCGGCTCAATAGTTTCACCCGCCCGATGCTGACCGGCCTGTTCGTCGCCTTGGGCGAAGTCGCCGCAGCGAAGCATATCCGCGTCCTGATCGTGACCGGCACGGGCCGGGCCTTCTGTTCGGGTCAGGATCTCGCCGACGGCGAGGCGTTGGCCGGGCCGGAGACGGCGGCCGCATTGCTGCGCGACCACTACAATCCGGTGATCCGGGCGCTGCGCGCCCTGGAAATGCCGGTGATTGCCGCGGTCAACGGCATCGCGGCCGGGGCCGGCTGCAGCCTTGCGCTCGCCTGCGACATTGCGATCGCCGCGCGCTCGGCAAGCTTCATGCTGGCCTTCTCGAAAATCGGATTGGTGCCCGATGCGGGCAGCACGTTCTTTCTGCCGCGTAACGTCGGCACCGCCCGCGCGATGGGGCTCGTGATGCTGGGCGAACCGGTAACGGCGGAAACCGCGGCGTCATGGGGCCTGATCCTCGAGGCGGTGCCCGACGAAAAATTCAGCGAGCGCATCGAAGCGACCGCCCGCACCCTCGCCGACAAACCGACGCGCGCACTCGCCTTGGCCAAGCGCGCAATTCTCAGCGGCGAGACCGCATCTCTCGACGCCCAGCTCGACCTCGAAGCCGATCTTCAGGCCGAAGCAGTCCAGACCGATGACGCAAAAGAAGGCATCACCGCCTTTCTCGAAAAGCGCGCCGCGGTCTTTCGCGGCCACTGAGGAACATTCGATGGCTCTACAGATTGCCGACCGCTGGTTCGACCGCAGAAAAATCGACGACGACATCACGTTGCTCTGGGAGCCGCATGTCGCCGCGATCATGCGCTGCAATATCTGGCATGTGCGCGGACGCGACCGCGATCTGATGATCGATACCGGCATGGGCATCATGAGCCTGCGCGAATCCGCCCGCGACCTGCTGGAAAAGCCCGTTGTCGCCGTTGCCACTCACGGCCATGCCGATCATATCGGCAGCCATTACGAGTTCGACGAGACGATCGCGCATACGCTCGAGGCCGACTGGCTCTCGAACCCGCGGACCGAAACCCATCTGGTGCGTGCCTGGCGCGAAAGCGGAAAATCGGAACTCAAGGTCGCGCATTACGATGTCGGCGAAGAGCTCGTGACGGCGCTGCCTTATGCCGGATTCGATATCGCCGACTATGACGTCAAACCGGCGCGCAACGTCCGCGCAGTCGAGGACGGTGCGGTCGTCGATATCGGCGACCGGCAATTCGAGGTGCTGCATCTGCCCGGCCATTCGCCCGGCAGTATCGGCCTGTGGGAAGCATCGACCGGCACGCTGTTTTCAGGCGATGCGCTCTATGACGGCGAACTGTTCGATGCATTCGATCATTCCGACGTACCCGCCTATATCCGCACCGCGGAGCGGTTGCGCGCCTTGCCGGTGACGGTCGTCCATGCCGGCCATTGCCCGAGCTTCGGGCGCGACCGGCTCATCGAACTGGTGGATGGCTATCTGACCTTGCGCGGTGCCCGCTAGGTCACATCCCGCGCGGGATCCATCGCGCCAGCCAGGCGCAGGCGAGCAGCACGATCCCGATCGTCACGAATACGGATTCGAGCGGCGCCACGCTGAGCAGCAGCGAGAAGAAGATCGTCGTCGAGAGCATCGCGACGTCGCGATAGAGCGTGAAGACCAGCGTCATTTCCGGCCGCTCGCGCGGCCTGACCGCGCGCAGGAACGGAACCCAGCCGGTGGCATCCAGCGCCACACCCATGAAGGCGCCGAGGAACAGCATCAATCCGACGAACCGGTAAGAGCCCGGGATGAGACCGGCGGCCAGCGTCGCGACGGCGCCGAACAGGAACCACCCCACCATGAAGCGCCGCAGCCCGATGCGGCGGGCGAGCCAGCCCATGCCCAATGTCGAGAACAGCACCGCCGACGCGGCCGAGGTGAGCAGCGATGCTTCCGCCTCGCCGCCGCCGCGGGCGCGGATGTAAACCGGCCCGAACACGAACAGCACCACCCACCAGGCCTCGTAGCCAATATTGATGAGCCAGGCGAGCACCAGCCGTTTCTGCCGAAAGAAGCGCGGCAGATAGCGCAGCGGATTGCCGGGCGGGGCGGCGTCGCGCAACCGCGTCACGTCGTAGTCGAAACCGACGCTCAGGAAGTACAGGATGAACGCGAGGCCGCAGACGAAGCCAAAACCGTAGGCGGCAAGCGGACCAACGAACTGCAGCAGCGAACCGCCGATCACCGGCCCCAGCGTCCATGCGGTGGCCGCGTAGAAATAACGCAGCGGCTCGGTCCGGGTGAGTTGCTGACGCGGGATATAGGCCGTGATGAACAAATTCAGTGTGTTCAACAGGCAGATGCCCGCGAAAGCACGAAACAGGATCGCGAGCGCGATGCTGACGGTCATGCTGGCAGCCAAAAGAACCGGCACCAAGGTCATCATGATCGCGGCGCCGATATAGACCTGGCGCGCGGGAAAGCGGCGGATCAGCGTCGGGATCAGGAGGCTCGCGAGAATGCCGCCCCAGCCGGTCGCCGCAAACAGCAGGCTCATGTCCCGCGCGCTGCCGAGCACGCGGAAGACCTCGAGGGGAATGACTGTCACTAGCGCCGCGCGAGTCATGGAATCGAACGCATAGAGCAGCGCGATGCTATGCGCGCCGGGCACGGTGAGCTGCCGGGCCCAGGCCCCGATCGCTGTGATCATCGATGGAACTCCCCCGACCGGCTTTCGGCGACCGCAAAGCCGCGAACCCGGCAGGCCGGCGGCAATCTAGGAGAGCCGACCGCGGTTTAGCAACCGAGCGGCTGGCAGGTGCAGCCCCGATCGTGCATAACGGGCGCCACGTTCGATTTGGTGGAACACCCTTCATGCCCATACGACCGATCGACCTCGGCCAGCCCGGCGCCGCGCATGTAAACTCATATTGGGCAGCGACTGCAGGCCCACCGGCCGCGCCGACACAGCCAATCGAAGGCGATCTCGAAGTCGATATCGCGATCGTCGGCGGCGGCTATACCGGCCTTTCCACGGCCTACCATCTTGCGCGCGACCACGGCATCAAGGCGCACGTGCTCGAGGCCCATCGTGTCGGCTGGGGTTGCAGCGGCCGCAATGGCGGCTTCTGCTCGGCCGGCATCGGCAAAGAGGATTACGGCACCTGGATCGCGCGCTGGGGCAGCGAGCAGACGCGCCGCATCTATGCGATGAGCCGCGACGCCGTCGAACTGGTCGATTCCATCCTGACGCGCGAACAGATCGATGCCGACCGAACGCCGACCGGCGGGCTCGAACTGGCGCACCGCCCCAACCGCCTTGACGAAATGGCGGCGCGCTGCCGGTTTCTCTCCGATCAATTCGGGATCGAGGCGCGGATGCTCGGCCGCGACGAACTGGAACGCGATTATCTCGTGAGCCGCGAAGCCTATGGCGCGATGCATGTCGGCGAGGGCTTCGGACTGCATGCGTTGCGCTATGCCAACGGCCTCGCCCGCGCGGCGATCGACCACGGCGCGGTCATTCACGAAGCATCCCCCGTTCTCGGCTGGGAGAAAGACGGCGACCGCTACCGCGTCGCGACGCCGCGTGGGACGGTGCGTGCCCGCGAGATCGTGGTCGCGACCAACGGTTATACCAACGACGAACTGAACGAGCATTTGCGCGGCCGGTTGTTGCCGGCGCTGTCGAGCATCATCGTGACGCGGCCCTTGACCGAAGCCGAGCGGGCATCCGTCAATTGGCAGACCCATCTCAAGATCTGGGATTCACGCCGGCTGGTTTTCTATTACCGCCTGCTGCCCGACAATCGCATCCTGTTCGGATCGCGCGGCGGCATCGAGGACACACCTGAATCGAATGCGGAACGCCGCCGCTGGATGGTGCGCCGTCTCGCCGAGATGTTTCCGCCGCTGGCGCGGGTCGACATCGAGCATTTCTGGCATGGCTGGGTTTGCGTCTCGTACGATCGCAATCCGCATTTCGGCACCCTGCCCTATCAGGATGGCGTGCATTACGCGCTCGCCTATATCGGCAGCGGCGTTGCGCTCGCGACCTATGCCGGCAGTCTGTTGTCAAAGCGCATCGCCGGAGAATCGGTCGATTACGGCCCGTTACTGTCGCGACCGCTGCCGCTCTTTCCCTTTCCGGCATTCCGCCGCACCTATCAGCGCCTTGCCTATGCCTGGTACGGCTATAAGGACGAGCACGCTTGAGCGGCACCGCAGAACGAGAGCCCATCGTTCATGCGCGAGACAGCCAGCGGCCCTTGATGCGATGGGTGATCCCGTTGCTCTGCCTGATGGTAATGGGCGCAGCCTGGGGCGGAAATACCGCCATCGCCAAGATTGCAACGCTTGCGGGTGCACCGGCGCTCGGCCTCATTCTGCTCGAAGGAATCGGCAGCGGTCTCATCATTCTGGTTCTCTGTATCGCGACACGTCGATTGCCGCCTCTATCGCGTACCCATCTCGCCTTCTACGCTATTGCCGGTGTCGTCGGGTTGATGCTGCCGGGCGCAGTAATCTTCTGGATCGCGCCGCATATTCCTGTGGGCATTCTGGCGTTGCTGTTCACGCTGGTGCCCATGATGACCTACGGGGTCAGCCTGCTCTTCGCAATCGAACGGCTGGTCTGGATCCGCGTTCTGGGGCTTGTCATCGGCCTGGTCGGTACGGTCCTCGTTATCGTGCCCGGCGCGAGCCTTCCCGGGAGCGACATGGTCGGATGGACCCTGATCGGCCTGAGCGCGCCCGCTCTTTATGCACTCCAAAACGCATACATCGCGCGTTACTGGCCGGGCGGCGCCGACCCCCTGTCGATTTCCTGCGGCACCATGATCGGCGGCGGCGTGGTTTTTCTACCGATCGTGTTCATAGCCGGCGAAGAAATGACTCTGATGCCGCCCTGGGAAACGGCGGAATGGGCCGCCGTGGCAATGTTGACGGTCAATGCCTTTGCGATGGCCATCTTCATCTGGTTGCTGCGCTTCGCCGGCCCGGTCTTCGCATCCCAGACGGCCTATTTCGTTACCCTCTGGGGCATTTTCTGGGGCATGGTCATCTATGACGAGCAGCACAGCGTTTTCGTATGGCTCGCTGCGCTGTTGCTGTTTATGGGCGTCGCGCTGGTCACGTTCGGCGAGCGATTGACCCAGCGGTTTCGCCGGTTGCCGCCGGCAGCGTAATCGAAACCAGCAGCCCCGGCCGATTATCGTCGAGAACCAGTCGCCCGCCATGCAATCGCACGATGGCGGCGGCAAGGCTGAGGCCGAGCCCGGTTCCGGACGTCGAACGGCTGCTGTCGAGGCGCACGAACCGCTCGAGCACGCGCGGGCGCTCGAACTCGGGAATACCGGCCCCGCGATCGCCGATCGAGAGCAGCACCTCGTTGCCCGTTCGTGACAAAGACAGGCGAACCGGTCCATTGCCATGTTTGAGCGCGTTGTCGAGCAGATTGGCGATCGCCTGAAACAAAAGCTGTCGATTGCCACCGACGAACAGGTCAGGCTCGATCGCCCGCTCGATCGCGATACCCTGCTCTTCCGCCAGTGCCTCGTACAGTTCCGCTGCATCGGCGGCGACCCGCGAGAGGTCGACGCGCCCCCGTTCGGCGAGTGCGGCGCCGCTCTCCGCATCGGCAATCGACAGGAGGGCGCGGAAGGTCGCCAGCACCTGATCGGCTTCGCCGATCGCGGCCTCGATCGCGGCGCGCGACGCGCCGGACGAGGTATGGCCGGCGCCGAGTTCTTCAAGGCGATTGCGGAGCCGGGTCAGCGGGCTGCGCAGGTCATGGGCGATATTGTCGGTGACGGCGCGGATCGCGTTCATCAGCCGGCCGATCTCGTCCAGCATCGCGTTCAGATTGGCACCAAGCCGGTCAAACTCGTCGCCGGCCGATCCGACCGGCATGCGATAGGCGACATCGCCGCTGCGCACGCGCTCTGCACCTTTGTTGATGGCTTCGATCCGGCGCAGGAGGTTGCGGCTGAAAAGCAGGCCGCCGCCGATCGCAAGAAGCAGCATCGCGAGGACGCCGAACAGGAACACATCGCTGATCGTGTCGAGGACTCGCGCCGTGCTCTGCGTGTTCTGTCCGACCAGAAGGCGAAACCCGCCGGCAATCGGAAAATCGATCCCATACGCCACATGAACCTCGGCCCGATCGACGCCGCGGCGTTCGACCGGAAAGACCAGCCACGGCCCGCGCTGCTCCACCGCGGTCGGCCACCCGACGAGATTGCCGGCCATCGGCCGGCCCACACCGTCCACCAGCAGATAAATGCCGTCGCCGACCCGCTCCGGTGCAACCCGCGATTCGATGGCCCGGACCAGGCCCGGCAGCCCATAGGCGCGATACTCGCCGACCAGCCCCTGCAGTTCCGCCTGTACCGTCTGTTCGCGCTGGCGATCCACCAGCAGATCGACCGCCCAATAGACGAAGCCGCCGAGCGCAAGCACCGAGAGGCTGAACAATGCCGCATAGAGCATCGACAGCCGGAACGTACTGGTCGCGAGGAACCTACGCATCCGCACGCAGCATGTATCCGGCACCGCGCACGGTATGCAGGAGCGGTGTCGGAAAATCCCGATCGACCTTCTGCCGCAGGCGGCTGATATGGACTTCGATCACGTTCGTCTGCGGATCGAAATGATAATCCCAGACATTCTCGAGAAGCATCGTGCGCGTCACGACCTGCCCGGCATGCCGCATCAGACATTCCAGCAGACGGAACTCGCGCGGCTGCAGATCGATCCGCCGGCCGGCGCGCACCACCGTGCGCGCCAGCAGATCCATCTCCAGATCGCCGACGACGAGTTTGGTTTCGGCCGCATCTTTATGCTGTCGCCGGTTCAGCGCCTCGATCCGTGCGATCAGTTCCGACGCGGCAAAGGGTTTGACCAGATAGTCGTCCGCGCCGGCATTGAGCCCCTGCACGCGATCGTCGACCTTGCCGAGCGCACTCAGGATCAGGATCGGGGTGGCGATCCTGGCGGCGCGCAGCGCCTGCACCAGCGACAGCCCATCCAGCGCCGGCAACATGCGGTCGGTCACTATCACGTCGTAGCCGCCGCCGCTCGCGTGATAGAGCCCATCGCGACCGTTATCCGCCCGGTCCGCGATATGGCCGTGCTCGGTCAGCGCCTTCGCCATGAAATCGGCCGTGGCGCGGTCGTCTTCGATGAGCAGGATGCGCATGATGCCCGATATGCGACAGGAACGGCCAAAGGCCGGGTCGATCAGCATGTAATCCGCGGTGCGCGACCCCGCAAGGCCCGCTGCCCGCACTTTGCCCCGCATCGGGGCTACACGAAACGAGACATCCCGCCTTATATCGGGCATTAAGCGCGCGGCGGCGGCTGACCCGGACAAGCCGTTCGGGCTAGCATGCCGCCTCCCCTGTCGACTGCCGGCCCATCGGGCGCGGTCCAGCAACCTCGCGAAGGGTTTTCGATGTCTGGCTCATCCTGGCGGGAGCTGTTTCGCGGCGAGCGCGCGATCTTTGTGATCGTCCTGAACCTCGGCATCGGCCTGCATGCCATCGACGTGTTCGTGATCTCCACGATCATGCCCGAGGTGATCGAGGATATCGGGGGCATCTCGTTTTATTCCTGGGCGACCATGACCTACATGGTGACGACGATCGTCGGCGCATCCTGCGGCGGCATCGTCCAGATCGATCTCGGGCCGCGTCGCGGCTATGTGCTGGGTGCGCTGATCTTCCTCATCGGCACGGTCGGCTGTGCCGCGAGCCCGAGCATGGCGCTGATGCTGGTTGCGCGTGCCATCCAGGGGTTGGGCGGCGGCCTCATCGTGTCGCAATCGCTGAGCCTGATCCGGCTGCTCTTCGAAGACCGGCTACGCACACGCATGCTGGCGCTGGTCTCCGGTGTGTGGGGCGTTGCCTCGCTGCTCGGACCGTTGGTCGGCGGCATCTTCAGCGAGTTGCATTGGTGGCGTGGCGCGTTCTGGTCGACCGTGCCGGTCATCCTCATGTTCATGATCCTGGCGTGGTTTTCCTTGCCGAATGCCGACGCGCAGGAAGAACATCGCGTGCCGCGTCTGCCGTGGCGGCGCCTGCTGCTGCTGGCCACCTCTGTCATCGCGATCGGGACCGCGGGCGTGTTGACCGGCCGGCTCATGCCGGCAATTTTGATGCTCCTCGCCGGCGCGATGATCTGGCTCACCGTGCGGCTCGACGCGGCGGCGACCCAGCCTCTGTTTCCGCGCGGCGCCTTGTCCTGGTTCCAGCCGATCGGCGGCGCCTACTGGTTCTTCCTGATGACGTCCGTGACGCATACAGCGCTCGGCGTCTATCTGCCGCTGGTGCTGCAGGTCGAGTACGGGCTGCCACCGCTGGCCGCGGGTTACTTCAACGCGATCTTCGCACTCTCCTGGACGACATCCTCGTTTGCCGTCGCGGGGTTTCCGCGCCACTGGCTTCCGGTCACGGTGCTCGGCGGCAGCGGTCTCGCCTTGATCGGCATGACCGCGCTTGCCTTCGCTATCATTGGCGGCACGCCGCTGATCGTCGGGATTTGCGTCGCGATCACGGGGGTCGGCGTCGGCACCAGCAATCTGCACCTGACGGCGGCGACGATGGCGGCAGCACGACCGGGGGAAGAAACGCTGACGGCGGCTTCGATCCCGATGGTGCGCTCGCTCGGGATTGCACTCGGCAGCGCACTCGCCGGACTGATCGCAAACAATGCTGGCCTCGCCAAGGGCGTCACACCGGAGACGGTCGCGTCGGCGGCGCGATGGGTCATCAGCCTCGCGACCCTGTCCCCGCTCCTCATGCTGGTGTTCGGGTGGCGGTTCCTTACATTGCAGGCTCGACATGCCCGCGCGACCGGCAATCACGGGTCCTGAACTCAGGGCAGACGCGGCACCGTTGTCCGGATGCTCTCGCGCGCCGCCATACGCGGCCACCAGGCGGCGAGCCGCGGCAAGGTCGGCAGGATGCGCCTTCCTTCAGGCGTCTCGGCAAAGAAACCCATAATCGGCGCCAGATGCAGATCGGCAAGGCTCACGCTGCGGCCGGCGAGAAATGGCGCATCGGCGGCGAGTGCCTCGAGCGCCAGAAGCGCGCGGCGCATCGCCGGTGCCGCCTTGCGCAATGCCTGCGGATTGCTTCGCCGGTTGAGCGCCGGCAGCACGATGCGCTGCATGACGATTTCGCTTACCAGCGTCGCGTACGCATAAGAATCGATCACGCCCATGATCTGGTTCATCCGCGCCCGGGCGACCGGGTCGGTCGGTTGCAGCATCGGTCCCTTGAACGCCTCGTCGACATACCGATTGATCGCCGCCGTCTCGTAGATCACGACGCCTCGATGCTCGAGGACCGGCACCTTACCGAAGGGGCTGAGCGCGAGAAACGCCTGGTGCATCGTGGCGCCGCCGAGGAGGTCGATCTCCTTCAGTTCGTATTCGAGGCCTTTCTCGATCAGCGCGAGGCGGACCGAGCGCGTGTAGGTGCTGTAGTTCGGACCATGCAGAATGGGCGTCGCCATGGCGCAGCTCTTTCGTCCGTCTATCGCAGTGGGATCGGCGCGAAGTCTAACGCCGGCCTGCCGCCAGACCAACGGTCCACACCCTTGCGGCGGACAGCGGTCGAGCGCAGATTCTCTCCCGCGACAGCATCACGCGCACATTGCCTTATCGGGAGAGACGGTTGGACGAGCCCTTCGATTTCCTCGCTTTTTGCCAGCCCGGCATGACGCTGACGACCGGCGATCGGCGACCGGTACGAATTACCGAAATCGACAAGGCTGCCGGCCTGATCCGCGGCGAGGTCGCGATGTTCGGTGCCTGTGTCTGGCGCGCTGACGGTCTCTGGCAGGACGCGCCCTGCGGTGCGCGCGGGCCGCTCGATCTCGCCCCGCCCTCCCATCCGACGACAGCCGCCCCGGAGCAGCGCCGCGCCTCGGTCGTCGCCGCGCTCGAGGGGCCCAACCGGCATTTCTGCTGCGACTAACTGTCTTTCGGTTTCAGGATTTTGAAACGGAACGGCGCGACGTCTTCGAACTCGAGATAGCGCCCGATATAGCGGTGATGAAGATGCGTGACTTCGAGGAAGTCGGCATTCTCGCGCGAGGGTTTGTAGATATTGAAGCAACGCATGATGCCGAGCGTCGCCGCCGATTCCAGCGGGCCGCCGAAATCGGCCGACCGATCCATAAAATACGGCTGCTTCGACCAGGCCTCCATCTGAACCGCATTCAGGAAGAAGCAGCCGGCATGCGGATTGTTGATGCGCTGGAACATCAGCGGCGCACCCAGCATCGATGCTTTGATCTGCGGCCGGACCGACATGTCCTGAAACTTTGCGCTCAACTCGGGCTTGCGCAGGTTGCAGTCGATATAGAGCTTGTGCACGCGATCCAGATGCGTGCGCTCAAAGCGGTTCGGCTGCAGCAGCGCCTTGTTGGATGCCTTGGCGCTGAACCAGTCAAGCTTGCGGAAGAACCACGGGTCCACCACTTCGATATCGTCTTCGAGATAGCAGTAATAGTCGAACTTGCCGAGCGACTGGCGCAGCACGTCGTGACATTCATAGCCGAGCAGCATCGGTTCGGCGTCGGTCGCATGCTCCGTGAAAAGATGACCGGGAAGATCGGCGATCAGATGCTCGCCTTTAGTCGTGCAGATCGTGACCTTGAGCGTGGCACCCATCTGGTGGTTGGTGTCGTCGAGCAACCGCGCCGCCGGATTGAGCAAGCCCTGGCGCCGGCCGAAATTCACATGCAGGGATTCCAGGACCCGGGTCAGCGCCACAATCCGGGCAGCCGGATTGGCGCGCGCCGAGCCATAGAAACCGGAGGCCGGTTTGAAATAATGGGCGATCGCGACGTGGATCCGCATCGGTATGCCGGCAGGCTGAAATCGGTCCCCGCGAGTAAAGCGCCGGCCCGTCCGGGTCAAGCCCGGCGGTTATGAGCGCGGGATTTTTCGCAGCTCCCGGAGGCTCTGAAAGCCGGTCGGACCGACGATCAGATGGTCGTGCAATGTCACTCCGACCGCCTCGGCGGCACGGAAGATTTCGCGGGTGATCTCGATATCCTGGGCGGAGGGCTTGAGATTGCCGCTGGGATGGTTGTGGCACAGCACCAGCCCGACCGCCCCGACATTGAGCGCGCGGCGAATGATCTGCCGGGGATAGGCGGCCACTTCGTTGACGGTGCCCGATTGCTGCAGCTCGTCGTCGATCAGCGCGTTGCGCTGGTCGAGATAGAGCACGCGAAACTGCTCGATGTCGTTATGGGCCATGCGCGATCGGCAGTAATCGACCACCTTGTCGATCGAGTTGAGCAACGGCCGGCCGATGACCTCTTCGCGCGCGGCGCGTGCCGCCAGTTCACGGATCGCCCGGAAATTCACCACGGTCTGCCGGTTCATCTGCTCGAACCCGGCGAGTTCCTCCTCGGGTGCCGCGAGGACGGCGCCGATCGCACCGAATCGTTCCAGCAGCGCCTTGGCCAAAGGCTTTACGTCGGCGCGCGCGATGCTGCCGAACAGCACCAGTTCGAGCAGTTCATAGTCGGGCAGCGCCTCGAGCCCGCCATCGAGGGCCCGCTCGCGCAGCCGCTGCCGGTGGCCCCAATAATGCGGCCGCTCGGCCGGCGCCGCCTCGAGCCCGGGTTCGAGCGCTTCAGCCAGACGGGGGCTCGGATCCTCGTCGCCTTCGAAGACCCAGGCCTGTGCCATGCGGTCCCATTTGCCGCCGAGTTCCTGCAGGCGCAGCCGATGCGGATAGGTGTCACCGCGCACGATAAAGCCGCCGGCGCCGATACGATGCGGCGCCACGGTGATGCCCAGCCGTGTCAGGTTCTTTGGGTCGCCCATGCCTCCAGCTCCACCGCGGATGGTCGACGCGAGCGATGTCGGGGTCAAGCGGCTGTGGGGCTTGCTTCGATCCGCTAGGATCACGGTGTACCGCTCCGGAGGCTTTATGCCCGACCCCATCGCGCCACCCGCGCCCGTCGAGCCCGCCGCCATTCGCGGCTATCACGCCCATGTCTATTTCGGGCCAGGGACGGTCGCGGAGGCTCGCGCCTTGTACGAGCGGATCCCGGCCGCCCTTCCCGAAGCGGCGCTCGGCCGCTTCCACGAACGGCCGGTCGGCCCGCACTCAGCCTGGAGCTACCAGATCGCCTTCGATGCTGCCGCATACGGCCGGGTCGTGCCATGGCTTGCCACGCAGCGCGGTACGCTCGACGTGTTCGTGCACGGGTTGAGCGGCGACGATCTATACGATCACACCGCGCTCGCGATGTGGCTTGGCCGTTCCTACACGCTCGATCTGTCGGTGCTGTAGCGGCGGCTCAGCGCGACCGGTTGAGAAGTGATTCGGCGAGCGTGGCTTTGACGACCTTGCCGGCGCTGTTGCGCGGCAGTTCATCGACGGTCCGGATAATGCTCGGCACTTTGTATGGAGCGAGATGAGTACGGCAGTGGCGCAGGATCGCGCGCTCGTCGATCGCTCCTTCGGTCACGAGGAACGCCGCCACTTCTTCGCCCAGCCGGTCCGATTTCGCCCCCAGCACGGCCGCCTCGCGCACACCGGCAGCAGAGAGCAGAACGCGCTCGACTTCCGGCGCAAACACGTTCATGCCGCCGCGGATGATGACGTCGTTCCACCGCCCCTGCAGGAAGACATAGCCATCGTCGTCGATATAGGCGTAGTCGCCCGGATAGTGCCAGCCGTCGCGAATGCTGCGGTCGGCCGGATCGGGCGGATAGATGCCTCTCGTCATCGCAAGCGACCGGCAGCGCAGGATGCCGGTCTCGCCGGCCGGCACCGGCCGATCCCTCTCGTCGACGATCTCGATCGCATTCCCCAGCATCGGACGGCCGATCGAGCCTGGCTTCAAGTCATGCTCATGCGGTCGCATGATGGCGTTCATGCCGCCGCCGGCACTGCCGTAGTAATCGACCAGATTGGGCGTGAGGCGGGCCCGAATTGCGCGATTTTCTTCGGGAAACAGCACCGCGCCCACCGTCGCGAACAGGCGGAGCTGCGAAAGCAACAGGCCGTCGGCCGGCGCTTCGGCCAACAGCATCCGCGCAATCGACGGCACGACCGAAATCGTATCGATGCGATGTTGCGCGATTGCCGCGACGATGTCCTTTGCCTGGAACAATGGCGGCATCAGATGCAACGTGCCGCCACGAAGCAGGGTGGCGAGCGCCATGCCGCGCCCGGCCGCAAAGGCGATCGGCAGGACCGACAGATACCGATCGTTTTCGCCGACCCCGACATCGGCCCAGTATGCCGCCGCCATCGCGCCGTAGTTGCGATGCGTATAGACGTTCGCCTGCGGTACGCCGGTCGTGCCGGAACTCAAAATCAGGATGAAAACTTCATCGTCGCCCGGCGCCATGCGATCCCAAGCCGGGGCGGCCGCGACCGCCTGCCGCCAGTTTTCGTCATGGGAGATCGCTGGCAGGCCCGGGGCGATCCGGCGTCCGGCTTCGGCGATCACCAGCTTCGGGCGAAAGATGCGGCCGATCCGCTCCTGCTCTGCGGGGGTCCAGCGCCAGTCCATCGGCAGATTGACGGCGCCGAGCCGCGCCACGGCCAGCCACACCGCCGGGATATCGACGCCATCGATCAGCGAGGCGCCAACCACGTCGCCGGGTCGAACCCCCTCGCGATGCAAAAGCGTGGCGATGCGGCGGGCCCGATCGTCCAGCGCGGCAAAGGTCAGCGTCTCGGCGCTATCGACGATGGCCGGCTTGTTGGCCCGGAACCGGCCATGAAGGGCTACCAGTTCGGCAATGTTCACGGCGGATGCAACACTTCTCGACGGCCTCGGGGCGCCGTTATAATGCCAGCATGGCAACGATAACGACATCCGGAACGACAACGTCAGGGCAGACCGGTCGAGGCGACGCCGGCGACATGGCGGGATGGCTATGCGAACAGCTCGCCGCGGCGCTAGGTTACAATTCGGTGGATGCGGGCGACGACTTCTTCGAGCTGGGCGGCGATTCCGTTGCCGCGACGGCGCTGGTCACTGCGATCGCCGAGCGCTGCACGGTCGAGTTGCCGATCTCGATCATCGTCAGCCACCCGACAATGGCCGCGCTTGCGCGCCATCTGACGAACAAGACCCCGCCTGCCCTCTATCCGACGTTGCTGCCGGTTGAGACGGCAGGCGAGCGCACGCCTCTATTTGTCGTGCATGGGCTCACCGGCCAGGCATTCGCAGCACGCTATCTGCGCGACCGGATCGGCCCGCAGCGGCCGATCTATGGGCTGCAGGCGTCGCCGCAGCGTCCCAGAGAGGATGCCATCAGGAGCGTTCCCGAATTGGCGGCCGATCATCTTGAGGCAATACGCAGCATCCAGCCGACGGGCCCCTATCTGATTGCCTCTTATTGCGCCGGCGTTCTGATCGCCTGGGAAATGGCGCAGATGCTGGTCGCAGCGGGTGAAACGGTGCCGCTTTTGATTGCGATTGATCCGCCCTCGCATATCGGCGACTGGATCGGCGGTGAAGTCAGTCGTTCCGAGGAAAGCAATGTGCTCGGCGACGATGAAAACTTTCGGCGCCAGACCCGTGATTCGATCATCGTCGGAACGACCAATCATGAAGATATGGCTTGGTTGCGCCGCGATCCGAATGCGATCGAAATTGCGGTCGAGACCGCGGTAGCGTTGCGCGCCGCATTCCTGACCTATCGGCCGCAACCCTATAGCGGCCGCATCGCCCTCATCTGTTCGGCTCAGGCTGCGAGCTATTTGCACGCGGCACGAAGAAAACCCGATCAACGCCGCGCCGGATGGCCCGCATTGATGCGCGGCAAGGTCGATTTCGTCATGCTGCGGGGCAGCCATTCGGGAATTTTCAAACAGCAAAATCCAGCCGTCCCCGACGCCGTGCGAGAAGCGCTGGAACGTACAGGCCTCTGAGGCGCGGCCTCAGGTCTGGGCGCCAAGATTCTCCAGAAGACGCCGCTTCACGATCTTGCCAGCACTGTTGCGCGGCAGCGTATCGACGAAATGCATCTGCGCCGGAATTTTGTACGCGGCAAGCCGGCCGCGACAATGCCGCATCAGCTCGTCCCGATCGATTTTGCGATCGGTGACAAGAAACGCCACCACGTCCTCGCCGAGCGTCGGATTGGCGACCCCGAGCACGACGACTTCGCGCACGCCCGGCAAGCCAAGAAGCACCCGCTCGACCTCGGGCGCGTAAACATTGCTGCCGCCGCGGATGATGATGTCGTTGTAACGGCCCTGCAGGAACAGATAGCCGTCTTCATCGATCAGCGCGTAATCGCCGGGATAATGCCAGCCTTCGAGATAGGTTTCGTCCGCCGGATCGGGTGGATAGACACCAAGACAGGTATTCGGGCAACGCACACGCAGTCGCCCGGTCGTGCCGGCCGGCAATGGTCGGTCGCTATCGTCGACGATCTCGAGATCGGTTCCCAGCATTGGCCTTCCGACCGAACCCGGCTTCTCATCGATCTCATGCGGATAGAGGATCGTGTTGAGACCGCCGCCGGTGCTCCCATAGTAGTTGATGAGGTTCGGCGACAGCCGCTTGCGTACGGCGTTGCTCTCTTCGGGAAACAGCATCGCCCCGACTGACGTCAGCAGGCGCAGCCCTGGCATCAGGAGACGGTCGTCGCTCGTCAGCGCCAGCAACTGGCGCAGGATCGTCGGAACGCAACACAGCACATCGATCCGGTATTTCTCGACAGCGGCGAGGATCTCGGCGGCCCCGACCAGCGGTGGCATGAACCGGAGCGTACCGCCGCCCAACAAGGTCGCCAGCGCAGCGGTCCGGCCGCCGGCACTCGACAGCGGGATAACCGCCAGCGTTCGGTCGTCCGATCTTTGACCGATGTCGATCCATTGTCCCAGCATGATCGTGCGAAAGGTCCGATGCGTATGCACATTTCCCTTCGGCAATCCGGTCGTGCCGGAGCTCATGTTCATGAGGGCCGGCAGGTCGTCGCCGGGCGCCATACGGTCGTCCGCCGGTGCTGCAGCCACCTCGCGATCCCACGCCTCGTCATGACGCACAACCGGCAGGCCGTCTCCGACCTTTCTGTCAGGCTCGAAGAAAATCAGGCGCGGCTTGAACACGCGCCCGATCTGGGCCTGTTCCTCCGGCGTCCAGCGCCAGTCCATCGGGATGAATGCGGCCCCGATCCGCAGGATCGCCATCCAGAGAACGAAATGCGGCGCGCCATCGGTCAGGCAGACACCGACCAGATCGCCGGCGCGTACGCCGCGGGCGACCAGTGCACCGGCGGTGCGGCGGGCCCGCTCGTCGAGTTCCGCGTAGGTTACGGGGTGTCGGTCGTCGTCCACCGCGATCTGCTTTGCGCGATATCGGGCGTGCAGAGCGAGATACTCGGCGAGATTCACGGCACGGATGTCTCGCAGGGAGGAATGCTACGCGCGCGCGGCATCGCGCGACATTCCGACTTCCGGCGGCAAGCCCGTCGCCACGATCCGATAGAGCAGACGCCGCGTCGAGGCGTCGGTCGCAGCGCCGATCGCCTCGGCGCAATGCAGCGTCGCCGTATTGTCCCAGAGCACGATGTCGCCGGGGCGCCAGGCATGGCGATAGACGAAGCGCGGCTCGATCGCGTGCAGCTTGAGACGACGCAACAGCGCCGGCCAGGGCCCATCCGGCAGCGGATCCATGTCGACGGCCGAACCGGCAATCGCATAAAGACCGGTCTCGCCGGTTACGCTGTGGCGGCGAGCGACCGGATGCCGGCCGGGCGGTGGCAGCAGGGCCGCCTGCTCTGGCGACATCGGATGCACGCCATGCTCCCATTCCTCGCGGTCGTCGCCGCCGCCATAACTGTGAAACGCATGCAATCCATCGATTTCGCGCCGCGCCGCATCGTCGAGTGCCTTGTAGGCCTGCACGAGATCGGTGAACAAAGTGGCGCCGCCGCTTGCGGGTGCTTCGATGCAATAGAGGATCGTGACCGCATTCGGATCGGCCGCATATCCGCGGTCGGTGTGCCAGAAGGCCGCGCCGTTGCGGTACTCTTCGGGCTCGAGCGCCTTCCCGACATTGCCGACCTGCATGATTGCCGGATGCTGCGGCAACACGAGATTATCGTAAGGTTCGAGGAACGGTTCGCCCCACAACCGACCGAATGTCTCATATTGCGCGAGCGTCAAATTCTGATCGCGGAACAACAATACGCGATGACGATAGAGCGCATCGTAGAGGGCGGCACGGGCTTCCCGATCCGCCGCCCGTGCGCCGTCGAAGCCCGTCGATTCCGCAACGAACCCCGGTCCGATTTCCTGGAATCCGATCATGCCGCATCCCCGCAATGAACGTGTCCGAGGCTACCGCCCGGAGGGTTGCGCCCGCAACGCCCCGCATTGCGGCTCATCGTTCGGCCGGCAGCGCGCCGGTTTTGAGATAGGCCTCGATCGGCGCGATCTGGGCCTCTTCGAGCAGCGAGGGCGGATGACCGCCCGGCAGCGCATCCCAATAGGCAATGTTCGGGTGCTGGACCCGGACCGCATCGAAGAGCGCCGGATTGCGGTACGGGCTGGTTTCTCCGTAGAGAAAGAGGGCCTCGCATTTCAATCGAGGAAACGTCGAGCTGTTATCGAATTTTTTTCCGAGATAACTGCCCATCGCAGCCACCACTTTCGCATCGTATTTCAGCGCGATCTTCTCATCCTGGCGATGGAAGCGCGCATCGCGAAAATAGTCGCGCAAATGTTCGGGCACCTGCCCGAGAACCGGCCGCCGCTTGAAAAGATAGGTTTCGGCTTCGTCGATCGAATCGAACCGCGCTTCAGCCTGTTCGTGAAGCGAACGATGATGTCGGATCAGCGCATCGTTGCTGGCGATCGGCGTATCGACGAACAAGGCCGAGCGAGGCCGCCGGCGGGAATACATCAGAAAGAGCAACAGCATCATGCCGCCCCAGGAAACACCGAGCAGATGTTCGTCGCCGGTTGCGTATTTGCGGCAGACCGCGACGAGGCTGCTCACATAGGTCTCCCAGCGATAACCGGCGACCTGCCAAAGAAACTGGCTGTCGCCATGGCCAAGCCAGTCAGGGCAGATCACCTCGAACCCGGATGCGCCAAGGCGCTCGGCGAGGACAGCAAACTCGGCACCGCTCGCCCCCATCCCGTGCGTGCAGATCAGGCGCCGGGTCGCACCGGGCGGGGTCCAGATCCGGACGTTCATGCGGCGAACCAGCGGGCCGAACTGGATCGCAACCGATTCGTGGCGTGGTTTCATGATGCTGGGCGCGCATGGCGCCGGTAGCGACCCGATTGCATCGATAGCAACCGCATCAGGGTGCAGCGCCGCCGCCGGCGTCGAGAAAGGCCGCCAGCCGGTTGATCGACGGATACGAAACGAGATCGGCTGGTTCGACGGTGCGGTTCGTTGCGTCCTCGAGATTGACGCACAGATCGAGAGCCGTGAGGCTGTCCATCTCCATGGCGACGAATTCGACGTCCTGATCGGGTGCGACCAGCAGAGCCGACTGTCTTGCAGCGTCAAGCTCGCCCAGATCGGCCAGGATGCCAATGATCCGTTCGCGGAAAGACGGGGCGCTCATGAATCGAACCTCACGATCAGCCGCTCCGGCATGACGAAAATCTGGTTATCGACATACGCGCAGTCGATACCCGAGACAATCCGCGGCGTCGATCGCATGGCTTGCACCACCGCCGGCCAGACATCGAGCGACATATGACGGCCGAGACAGGAGTGCGGGCCCGCCCCAAAAATCAGCTTCTGGACCGATTGCGAGGGGTCATAGTTGAGGCTCTGCAGAAAGAGCCGGACCCGGTCGCCCGTCGAAAAGACCGTGTGCCCGTACTCGAAATCTTCGCCGGCCAGTCGCTCGGCAATGGCAACCCCGGTCTCGGGTGGAAAATCGGGAAAGACGATCGCATCGAGTCGCGTACCGACATGGGCCGCCAGAATGGCATTCAGGCTGCTCGCCAGCGTCGCCAGCAGCGAATCACGTCCGAGCACAAGCAACGCCAGCAGCATGTCTTCGTCGCCACGCGCGACCGCGGGTGCACAAACCCTCGCGATACAGGCGCGAAGGTCGGCCAGCTCGCTGTCGATCGTCTGAATCGTGCGCAATCCGATGTAGCGATCGAAAATTCGTGTAATAGCGATGCGGCGGAGGGGAATTATCTCGGACGCTTCGACCATCTCGCTGAAAAGATCGCGTACGAAAGGCAGCAGCACTTCGCCGGCCAGGTCGATCTCATCGGCGGATCGAAGCGGCGCAAAATGCCGATCCGCGAGTTCGGACAAACGCGCTGCGATGGCCTTGCGCCGTCCGGCGAGAAACGCCGCCATCCGCCGGCGCATTGCTTCGTGGCGCGGTCCTTCCATCAGCAGCGGCATGATCCCGGCCGCATAGGTGAAATTCGGCAACTGCATGTCGTATCGGCGTGTCACCGCCGCAACCGATTCCACGATGTCCTGGCAAACGAGCCCGGGATGCCGCAGCAGGTCGAGCACCTGCCGGGGGTTCGTCACCACATGGCAGCGGGTCGCTTCATCGTAGACAATCGGCGCGTCATGGCGCGATGCGAACAAGGCGCGGCGCTCAACCTGTCGATGAAGGGTCAGATAGTTCATGACCGGATCCGGGGCGGCACGAACGGACGTGGCGCGCACGCACCGTATCATCATCCGCTCATCGGAGCAGCGGATGATTCAGGGTACGCGGTTCATTTTTCTGGAGCGCGCGAGCGAAAATGGTGCTGTCGGGGAGGATTGAACTCACGACCTCTCCCTTACCAAGGGAGTGCTCTACCACTGAGCTACGACAGCGCACCTCGCGAGGAGCGGCACCATGCCACAGCGTTGGGGGTCGGGCAACCATCGCCGCCGGGCCGCCTAAACGCCCCCAACCTACTGACAAATTTATCATTTTAGCCGCGCAGCTCGCGCGGCAACAGTCGTGTGACCCGGCTCGCGGCGACGACTTCCTGACCGCTCACATAAGCTTCGTGATTCTTTTCGATCGACCGGGGGTCGTAGAGATAATTCACCATGATCCCGAACGAGTCGCCGAGACCGCGCGGCGACGGATCGCCGAGCCAGTTCACACGCTCGAGGCGCGCGCCGTTGCGCAGATGAAACCGCGCCACCGGATCGAGCGGTTCCTGCTCGCGTTTCTCGTTGAGCAAATAATGCGCCGCAAGCCGCATAATGAGCTCTTCCAGTGGCAGTATCGTCGCCGGCGTCACCGGCCCTGCCAGCAATTCGCGAAGCGACGCCAGATCTGCATCGGAAACGAGTGGCTCCGCCAGCCGATCGAGCGTCCCGGTGAGCCATCGGCCGAATCCCGGCACCGGCGACAAAGTTGCAAACCGTTCGATTGCCGGTAGCTCATGCTGCAGTTCGACGACGACCTGCTTGATCAGGAAATTGCCGAAGGTGATGCCACGCAGCCCGTCATGGCAGTTGTTGATCGAATAGAAGATTGCGGTATCGGCCAGAGACGGTTCGAGTACCGGACCGTCCCGGTCGAGTAACGGGCCGATGCTGTCGGCAAGATCGCGCACCAGCGCAACTTCGACGAAGATGACGGGATCGCCCGGCAGTGCCGGGTGAAAGAACGCAAAGCAGCGGCGGTCGGCAGCAAGGCGGCGCCTCAGATCGTCCCAGCCCCGAACCTCATGCACGCTCTCATAGCGGATCAGCCGCTCGAGGATTGCCGCCGGCGTATTCCAGTCGATGCGTTCGAGCGCCAGGAAGCCGCGATTGAACCAGACCTTGAGCAGATAGCGCAGATCGGCATCAACGGCTTCGAGTGCGGAATTCTCCGGCAAAAGCTTCAGCAGATCCTCGCGCATGCGGACGAGCATCGCTCCGCCATCGGGCGCCGTATGAATCCGCCGAAACAGTTTCTGCCGTGGCGCTTCGGCGGCCCGCGCCAGCGCAAGACGTGCTTCCAGCGTGGACCGCTCGCCATAGGCCTTGGCGGCCGCCAGGATGCGCGCGGGATCGACGTCGAAATCGGTCGCAAGCGTTTCGAAGAAGCGGCGCCGTCCCTCGGAATCGAGCTCGCGATAGTAGGTAACCATCTCGCGCGCGACCGCCGTACCGCTCGCCTCACCGCGCGTCGAGAGCAGTTCCTCACCCAGCACCCCGACATCGCGCTCTGTCGTGCGCGCGCCGCGGATTGCACGCAACGCATCGAGCCCGGCATCGGCAATGGCGTTGAGAAACTGGTTGACCCCGCCGGGACGGCGCGTGTCCTGCGCGGTCATCGCTTGCCCTCGCCGTATACGGCCGCGCGCGACAAACCTGCATGCTCTGCCAACTGGCGCAGCGCATCGCCGGCAAGCCGGTAGGTCTGGAACTCGTCGGCTTTTCGTCCACCCATCGCATCGTAGAAGGTGACGGCATCGGCCTGATGCAAGACATGCCACTCGACGCGACCGCATTGGCGCTCGACCGCGAGGGCCGCCACCTCGGCAAGGAGGCGTCGGCCGACGCCTTTGCCGCGCCCCCAGTCCGTCACATACAGGTCATTAACGAGGATCCCGGGCTTCGCATCCCAGGTCGAGAACGTGGGATAAAACAGGATCATGCCGGCCGGCCGATCTGTCAGCTCGGCGATCAGTATTTCAAAGGGCCGATCGGGGCCGAACCCCCAACGTCGAACGTCCGCAGCCGTCATGCGGCAGGTTTCGGCCGTGCCGTCATGGGCCGCGAGATCGCGCAGGAACTCGACGACCATGTCGGCCTCGTCGGCCCGGCCTTCGCGAATCATGAGTCTTTCGTTCGTCATGCCCGTCCGCCCTGGCGCAACTGGCGGCCCGCGGCCGCCAGAACTGCCACTACACGCTCGGCAACGCAACCGGCCGTCGGACCTCGTTATAGCTCGGTGAAAATGACGCCATGAAGGAGAAAGGCGGCCAATCCGATGGCGACCCCGTAGGGCACCGGTCCATTCATGCGCAACAGCACCGGCGTCTCGGGTGCAACGGCACGCTCTTTGCCGGCGCATGCCGCAAAGGCCTTGCGCAGCACCAGCAGGACGACACCCAGCAGCGCGCCCAGGACACTCATCGCCACCAGGAAGAACCCGAGGTCGACGATGCCGACCCACAGCGCGATCACGGCCAGGAATTTTACGTCGCCCCCGCCGATCCAGCGTAGCCTCCACATCAGGTATCCCACGCCGAAAGCGACCACCGCCCCCGTGACGTGGTTGAACCAGACGATCCCACCGTCGATCGTGAATCCCCAGATCGGCATCAGGACGATGATCGCCAGACAGACGCCATGCGGAATGCGCAGGCGCAGCACGTCCCATGCCATGCCCACGCCGATCGCTGCGAGCGCAGCGATTTCCAGCCACATCGTCAAATTCGACGCGAAATCGGTCATGAGAATGGGGCCAGAGGGAGTTGCCGATCTTCCGCGCTATTCCGACAGAGTCGTGGGTTGAGACACGCCGGGCTGACCCTGCAAGGCGCGCAGCCGATTGAGATTGGCATGCGCCTCGGCATGGAAGGTCGGGCTCATTTCGATGGCCTGAGCCAGCAACCGTTCACTGGTCGCGTAGTCGCCATTCATCATGGCGATGTAGCCGACATTGTTGAGCGCGTTCGGCGCTTCTGCTGCCGGCACATTGTTCAGCGCTTCGCCATAACGTCCCTGCCAGGCGACAGCGAGACGGAGATTGCCGTTTGCCAGATCGGAGCGCGGATCGACCGATAGCGAACGCCGGAACATGGCCTCGGCTTCCGCGTAGCGACCCTGCCGCATAAAAGAGATGCCCTGATTGTTCAGGACGGATGGCGAATCTGGCTCCAGAGTCAAAGCGCGCGCGTACGATTCCTCGGCGATATTCCATTCCTCCCGATTGTCGTAGTAGCGGCCGAGTGCGTTCCACGCCCGCCACAGCGTGGCGTCTTCGGCGACGGCCTGCTGCAGCAACGCGCCAGCCCCCTCATCCCGCCCGGCGGTTAGTTCGGCCAACCCCTGCCCCTGCAACGCGCGTGCGCGATAGCCGGGCTCTTCCATCACGCTTTGATAGAGGTTGTAAGCCGGGTCGGCGTTCCCCACGCCGAGCTCGGCTTCGGCCATGGCAAAACGGGCGCGCGGCGTGATCCGCATTGCCTCGGTGAGGCCGGCCAAACGCTCCCGCGCCAGTTCGTTGCGTCCGAACCGAAGATCCTCTTCGGCCGCGATCAGAGTCGCGTCGTCCGCCATTTCCTGGACGGCGAGCAGCTCGGCAACGGTATCTTCGTCTGCTTCTTCGGATGTCATTTCGCCGCTGGCACATGCCGACAACATCAGTGCCGTTGAAAACAGGAGCATCGCGGCATAGGCCGATCGCGGCACCGGCCGCAGGCGCGTCGTGGCGTTATCGGGCCGTTTCAGTATCGTCGACATGCTCATCCTCGGCCTGGTTCGCCAGCGCGAAAGCAACAATCGTCGGTACGCGTGCTGCGGCTGCCGGCGGCAGAGTAGCGGAGCGCCCATCAGTATTGGCCATGGCGGCCGGCGGCGCCACCGATTCGATTGCAGCGGCTCTGGCCACGACCGGCATTCGCGATGTCGCATCGAAACGCGCAACGCCGGCCGCATCGGCCGCAGGCATCAGCGCATTGCGCAGCGCGCCGGCGATCGCCAGCGGCGGAACGGCTGCGAGTGCGGTGAAGCCCGGATTAATCGCCGTCATGGCCTCGACTGTCGTCGTCGAAGCGGCGCCGGCAGGCACAATCGGCGCCAGCGGCGCTGCGTCCGGCAATGCGGCCGCCTGACCCGAAAGCTCCGGCTTGACCGGAGGTGCCGACAGCAGTTCCGCCGTCGCGGGGGCCGATGTCCTGTCCGGTTTCACGACCAGCGGTTCGTAGGGAACGACAATCGTCCCGGTCGAGATCGCAGGCGGCGCAGTCGTGGGGACGACCACCAGCGGTACAGAAGCAGTATGCGCAGCAGCCGCAACCGGCGCCGTCGACCAGGTTCCAATCGCCATGGGTTCGGGCCGGACGGCAACAGCCTGCTCTAACCCGACGATGCGGGCGTTGCTTGAAACCGTTACGAGTTGACCGTCGATCAGATCGGATTCGGGGCCGGTCGGCAGAAACCGCATGGCTGCGAGCTCGGTATCCTGAAGCGTGTCGTGGAATGGCCGCACGACCACAGGATCGGGCAGTGCGGGCGGCAAAACATCGCCGGCAAAGAAATGTGGAGATTCACCCGATGTCGGCAGGGTCGCGTCCGATGAATCCCCGGCCGCCGTCGTCGCAGGCAGCGAGTAGTGGACCGGAACCGCCGAGGTCATCGCGGTCGCTGCTATCGGCCCGCCTGCGCCGCCACTGGCATCCGGCGCACCCAGTACGGCTACAAAGACCGGCACCACCGGTACCGCGGGCGGCGCCGGAGCGGCATCGGTCGTATCCGGCAGCGGCAAAATATTGGCCGCGGCCGATTGCGGATAGAGCATGACGGGCCGTACATCGCTCGCAGGCATGGCAACCTGGCCCGGCGGCAGGGTGTTCAGAACGGAGACATGCGGCGCGACGGATTGGATCGAGGGACCCCAGCGATCGTCTGCCGGTTCCAGTTCGGCAATCAGCGCCGCAAGTGCGCCGCCCGGCAAGGCAGGCGCCATCGCCTGATCGGACGACGGTAAAGCCGTTTCGTTCACGACACGCGCGATGTTGGCGATGATCACGTCATCGCCCGGCGCCAGACGGGCAGCCTCCGCGAGCAGTTCATGAGCCTTGACGCCATTGCCGCGGCCGAGCTGAGCCATCGCCCAGTTATTGTAGGTTTGCGACGACGTCGGATCGGCGTCGAGTGCCTCCAGAAAATAGCTGTCGGCCAGATCCGATCGCCCGACCTCCTCATAGGCGATCGCCAGCGCATTCAGGACATTGACCGAGGCGGGCGCAATCAGCCGCGCCTCCTCGAACGCCTCGATGGCCAGGCCGAAATTGCCGTTTGCAAAATGACGCTTGCCCTGGCTCAAAGGATCGATGCCGGATTCGATGCCGCCGTCCGCGGTGAAGCGCGGTTGCGAACCGAACCCGTCGTCATTGCCGCAACCCAGCGCGACCAGCACGCTCGCCAGCGCGCCCGCCAGCAAGACCAGACGCCGCTTTTGAGGACCTCGAGTGGGAACAGAATACGCGATTGAGTGATTCATGATTTCATCAACACCTTGAAGATGCGAATCATCACCGGCAGCAGGATCACGATGATCATGGTCGGAAAGACGAATAGACCGAGCGGAATGGTGAGTTTGACGGGCAGCGCCTGAGCCTTGGTTTCCGCCCGCAACATGCGATGGGTACGCATCTCATCGCTATAGATGCGAAGCGCATCGGCAAGGCTCGTACCGAGCTCTTCCGATTGCAGAAGCAAGGTTACCATCGAACGGACCTCGTCGATGTCCATTCGCTCGGAAAGATTCTTGAATGCCTCTTCGCGGCTTGAGCCGGCGCGAAGCTCCAACGACATCAGTTCAAAGTTTTCTGCCAGCGATCGATGGGCATGACGCAACTCGTGCGCGACCCGGCTGATCGCCGCATCGAGGCCCAGCCCGGCCTCGACGCAGATGACGAGCAGGTCGAGCGCATCGGGAAAACCGTTGCGATACTGCTGCGCAAGCGAATCGCGCCGCATTCTTATCCAGATATTCGGCAGGAAAAGTCCAAAAGCAAGCGCGCCCAGGCCAGCGAGAATCATCGATTGTGGAGACAGCCGCTCGAGCAGAAACGGCGAGAGCAGAATGTAAATGCCGGCAAACAGCAGCGCGCAAAACAGCCGCGCCAAATAGAACGCACCGACCGCCGACGGCTTCAGAAAGCCAGCCCGCACCAGCTTCTGCCGCAGGGTCGAGAGCTGAGCGACATTGAATGGCACGAGCTGACGGGCCAGCGGTTGCAGGGCCGGCGTGACGTTGGTCACTTCATCCAAATAGCGGATCGATTCGGCTGAGCTTTTGTCCTTGTTCTTGCCCTTATCGGTATCCTTACTGGATTTTCCGCTAGCACGATTGCGCATGGTACGACGCGATGCGCCGAACGAGCTGATCGCCATCGCGATCATAATCACCGCAATGAACACCATCGCCATCGTCGCATAGAGAATGACGTCGGCTGGTTCCAATCCAAGCTGCGCGATGATCGAATCCATGGTCCTAGAGCTTGAAGTTGACGAGACGGTACATGACGATAATGCCGAACAGCATCAGCATCAGACCGAGTCCGATAATCGGGAGAAAAATCGGATCTTCCCAGACATCGGCATAGTATCGCGGGTTGACGACATTGACCGCCGCGGCGAGGAAGAACGGCAATACCGAGAGCACGATTGCGGAAAAGCGGCCTTCCGCCGACAGGGCAACGACTTTGGCGCGCATCCTCTGTCGTTCGCGGATGACCCGCGACAACGACATCAGAACTTCCGCAAGATTGCCGCCGACCTGCATCTGGATCATCACTGCAACGACGAGGAAACGCAGATCCTCCAGGCCGACGCGCTTTGCAACATTGTGCAGCGCCGTCGGCAGATCGAGCCCGTAGGTCATTTCATCGACGGCAAGACCGAATTCGGTACCGCAGGGATCCGCGAGTTCCCGGGCGACCAGTCCCAGCGCGGTCGGCACCGGATGGCCGGCCTTCAGGCTTCGCACCATGATGTCGATCGCATCCGGAAGCTGCCTCGAGAACTTACGCAGGCGAAGCTTGCGTAAGATGATCAGAACGCCCATCGGCAAAAGCAGGCCGAGCACAATCGCGGCCCCAACGATCGGCATGCTCCAGGTCAGAAGCAACGCAGCGATACCGGCTACGGTCACAAAACCGCCAATAACGATCAGGACTTCCGCTGGCGCCCGCCCGATGCCGGTCTGGACCACAAGATTGCTGAAGGAGGTGACCGGATCGAAACCGATCGTCTCGCCCGCCGTCGCGCGCTCGCGCTTCAGACGGAGCATCACCGATTCGCGACTGTCGCCGCTCGCCAGCATGCGAAGACGGCGGTTCGGGCTCCGGACCGTGCTCTTCGTCATATCGCGAACGAGAAGGTAGATACCTTCGAGCAGCAGCAGGGCGCTGAGAAATACAATTCCGTAGATAGGGAAATCGCTATCGAATTGCACGGATCGTCTCCGGATTCTGTCCCAGCGCCCGGTCGGGGTCGAAATAATGCGCCGGAAGCTCGACGCCGCGTGTCTTGAGATTCTCCATGAATTTCGGTCGGATACCGGTTGCGCGGAATTCGCCGTGAATCGTTCCGTCGGGGTCCGCATGCTTACGTATGAAGCGGAAGATCTCCTGGGTCTGTATGACCTCGCCTTCCATACCGGTGATCTCGGTCACGCTCATGATGCGGCGGCGGCCGTCGCTGAGACGCTGAAGCTGCACGACCACGTCAAGCGCGGAGGCAATTTGCGTGCGCACGCCGCGCAGCGGAATATCGAGTCCCGCCATGCTGATCATCTGTTCGAGGCGGCCGATCGCATCGCGGGGCGTGTTCGCATGGATCGTGGTCATCGAACCTTCATGGCCGGTATTCATGGCCTGAAGCATGTCGAAGGCTTCACCGGATCGCACCTCGCCAACGATGATTCGATCCGGGCGCATACGCAATGAGTTCTTGACCAACTCGCGCTGCGCAATTTCGCCACGACCCTCGATGTTTGGCGGACGAGTCTCGAGCCGCACCACATGGATCTGCTGGAGCTGCAGTTCGGCGGCGTCCTCGATGGTGACGACGCGTTCGCGCTCGTCGATAAAACGGGACATCGCGTTCAACAACGTCGTCTTGCCCGAACCCGTACCGCCGGAGATCAGGATGTTCAGCCGGCTGCGCACGATGGCCGCCAGGAGATCGGCGATTTCCGGTGTCAGCGAATTGTTTTCGATTAGTGAATCGAGGGTGTAAGGGCGCACCGCAAATTTACGGATCGACATGACCGGACCGTCGATCGCGACCGGCGGAATGGCCACATTAACGCGCGAACCATCGGGTAGCCGTGCATCGACCATTGGCTGCGATTCATCCACACGCCGACCGATCCGCGACACGATCTTCATGATAATGCGCAGAAGATGCTTGTCGTCCTGAAAATGCACCGGCGTCAGTTCGAGGATGCCCGCCCGTTCTATAAAGACCTGTTTGTGTCCATTGATCAGGATGTCGTTGATCGTCGGATCCTTGAGCAATGGCTCGAGCGGCCCCAGACCCACCATTTCATCGATGACGTCGCCGACGATCTGCTGTTGTTCGCGAAGATTGAGCTGCACTTTCTCGGTCTTCAACAGTTCGCGAACCAGCGTACCGATCTGCTCGCGAAACTCGTCGGGCTCGAGCTTCTCGATGGCGGACAGGTTGATTTCTTCGAGCAGCCTGTGATGGAGGCGGACCTTGATCGCTGTATAGGTCGGCAGCGACGCCATGCGCTGCGGGGCCGGCGCTTCTTCGGAACGGACAGATCCGGGCGACTGCACAGGCGCAGGTGTAGACAATTGTGGCCCCGACTGCAGCGTCTGGGCCGCTTTCGCATCGGCCGTGCTCCCGGCAGCGCCCGAGAACTTCTTGAAACGACCCAGCATGCCAACCTCGTCCTGTTACTCTTTAGGCACCATTGCCTGGACCGGCACAACGCGCTTCAGGCTTTCGCGAACCAGCTTCCGGACCGCTTTTGCAACGCCGCTGCTTTTCTTCACATCGCGCAGCGGCACACCGCGATTGATCGCCTCGAGAACCACCCGCTCTTCATCGGGCACCAGGAAATCGATCTGCCGCGCGATGGCCCTTTCGGCCTCGCGCTGGCTCAGACTGCGTTGCCAGAACTGGCGCGGCTGGCGGTTGGCAACGATGACGAGGTTAAGCCCGCCCAGTCCCGCACTGCTCAACGACACGAGGAGTTGCCGCGTCTGACGCACGGTCGGATAGGTAAGCCGGCTCACCAGAAACACGACATCACTGCCTGACAGAACGAACGATTCCCACTGCGCCCATGCCAGCGGCAGGTCGATGACGACAAAGTCGTACATCTCGCAGGCGACACCCAGGACCGATCCAAGGGTCTCGCTGCTCACGGCGTCATGGCTGATCAGTTGATTCGGAGCCGCCAGCACTTCGATGCCGCTCGGATGCTGCGCCGCCATGGCACGCAGGAGCTGCGGATCGAGCCTTTGGGGAAAGCGGGAAATCTCCAGCAGATCGAATGTCGGCTCGAGGTCGAGATAGATCGACGTGTTGCCGGATTGAAAATCGAGATCGACAAGCAGCACCGAGGGGCGCTTTTCCTTGCCACCGGGATTCGCCAGCTCGTATGCGGTCTGGATAGCCAGCGTGGTCGCACCGAGCCCGCCCGACGGGCGGATGAAGCTCAGGACCGTTGCCGGCTTCTTTTCGCCTTCGCGAGTTCCCACGACGGGGCGGTGCCGCGCGGTACGAAGTGCTGTCACGAGATCGTCGTGGCGCATCGGCTGCGGCAGAAAGTCGGCGAGCGGCATACGCACCAGCATGCGCATCGCCTCGACGCTGCTCGATTTCGATGTCACCACGACAGGCCTGCCGCCGGCATGGGAAACCAGATTGTTCAAGGCTGCCATGTCGCCGCCATCCTCGAGATTTACCTCGACGAACAGCATGTCGACATTCTCGGAATGCAGCAGGCGCTCGAGATGGCGCGGCAGCGTTCCGCTCAGAACGGCAAGATCCACATCGCTGGCTTCATCGCACGCCGCGCGGAGGGCGCGTTCCGTTTCCTCGTCCTGGACCGCGGCATGCAGGCGAATCTTGCCCCGATGTGCTGCGCCTTTCCTCAGCTCCATCCGCTTGCTCCGCTCCGGTCCTGTCAGGCCTTCCGGCATGTAACGGAAACTCCGCGCACCACAGATCGATTGGCCCACCGGGGGTGCAGCCGGAATGAGCGAAAATGGCAAAAATAGTTCGCCCGCGGCCGTCGCAAAGCGACGGTCGGGAGGGATGATTCAGCAACGATCGACGACCGCGAACATGCGATCGTTGCCGGATCGAGGCTGACTTCAAAGCGACGTTCGGGGCCCATGGCGGTTCCTCTCGGTTCGCTGCCGAAGGATCTGCGGTTTAGATGCCCCCGCCTGACACCGAACTCGTCGTCCGCAACGCTACCGGCGGCTCAACCGTATCCGTCTCGTAGCGCACGTAGGCGCCGACCGCACGCTTGCCGTCCATGGGAATGTCGGTGTTCTGTGCACCGGGCGGATTCGGGTCGATGACCATGACCGCAGAGTTTTGCGCATCGGCATCGGCGTACGTGGGATAGACATGATTGGGTCCGGAGAACGTGCAGGCGGCGAGCGAGACGCCGACAAGCAGGAACAGGGGCAGACTTCGCATGGTCGCGTGCCTCATTTGATGATGTATCCATACTGCCCGGTGAGGCCACCTGGAGATCCGACGGCGTCTTCGGGAGCCGACGTCTCGACATAGTCGCTGTTGCCGCTACCTTCGGTACGACCCAGCAGAAACAGCTCGGCATCGGTGGGCAGAATGACGCTGTCTGTTGGCAGTGCGAGCTCATCGGGCGAGCGCGCCGGCTGAACCAGGCGCGGCGTCACGACGATGACCAGTTCCGTTTCATTCCGCTGGTAGCCGCGGCTGCTGAACAGCAAACCGAGAATCGGGATATCCGACAGCCACGGCAATCCTTCGACGGCGTCCTGGAAGTCGCTCTGCAACAGACCCGCGATCGCAAAACTCTGGCCGTCGCGCAGTTCGATGGTGGTTTTCGCCCGCCGCGTCGACAAACCGGGAATCACGACATCGTTGGTCTGTACCACGATGGATGCATCGATTCGGCTGACTTCCGGCGCGACCTCGAGATTGATCAGATCCTTGCCGATCACGGTCGGCGTGAACCCGAGCCCGACACCGAACTCCTTGAATTCGACTGTGATCGTGTCGTTGTCCTGGGCGACCGGAATCGGGAACTCGCCGCCGGCAAGAAAGAAGGCCGTGTCGCCGGAGAGAGCCACCAGATTGGGTTCGGCCAGCGTCCGGACCAGTCCGCGACGTTCCAGGGCCCGGAACGTCGACAGCATGTCGAATCCATTGGTGTTTATCTGTGTGGTAGCCACACCGAAGGCGACGCCCGCAGCCGGTAGCGGCAATGCGCCGGTTGTTACCAGCGTGAACGCATCGCCGCCCGCATCGATGATGTTACCGATTCCGAGTTCGCGAACCGCCGAACGGTTCACTTCGGCAAACCGCACCTGCAACATGACCTGCTGGCTGCCCTCGACGGTCATCGAGTTGGTGACCGCGTCCGGCGCATAGCGCAGCGCTATCTCCATCGCCTCGGTCGCACGCGCACTGGTCGAGACGGACCCGGAGATGAGGACACTACCGTTGGCGCTCCGGACCTCGATATTCTCTTCCGGCATAACTTCGTACAGTTTTGCCTTCAGCCCCGCGACATCGTACGACACGACGATATCGACCACGGCCATGAGCTGGCGGTTCTCGCCATAGATCGTGAGGTTGGTCGCACCCAGCGTCCGGCCAAGGATGTAGATTGTCTGATTGGTCAGCGCGAGCACGTCGGCGACTTCGGGATTGCCGACCAGCAATTCCTTGAACGGTTGATCGACCTGGATCAGTTCGGACTTGTTGATCGGGACGACGAATTCACCCGCATGGATTGCCGGACCGCTCTCGACGGTGACGGAGACCTGGGCCGATGCCGGGTCCGCCGCGAGAAGCAGTGCGACGACGGGGGCTGCAAGAACGACGGCCATCCATCTGGTGGGCGATCGGGCGCCCCGCAACCGTTCGATAGTCCGGCCGATTGTCATGGCATCACCTGACCTGTCCCATTGACACGGTATTCCTGGCGCGCGGTACCGCGCGTGATACCGATCGAACCGAATTCCTCGGCCGGCTCCAGGACGACCGCGGTCGGCGTCGGGGCTGGTGTCGGCGGCGGCGCCAGCGCATCCGCGTCGCCATCGTCGTCCAGTTCCGCAATGACCGGAGCCGGCACGACGTTGGCCTCGCCGATATTGAGGTCGCGCAATGAAATGGTGCGCGTTGCCTCGGACGCGACATTTTCGACGTCGCGCAACGCCAAAGATAGCGTGCCGACCGTCGATGCCAGCGTAATCTTCTGTGCCTGCTCGACCGTCACCTCGATCGTGACCGATTTGACAACGTCGGCCGCGCCGTCGTCCGGCTGATCGGCCTTCTGATCGATGCCGAGTACCTTGATGTTCTGCAAAAGAACGTCGGTTATCGGCTGGTTTTTTATAATCTCGCGCGTCAGCAGCAGATCGACCCGATCGTTTGGCAACACGAACCCGGCAACGCCCAGCACGTCGTTGACGCGGATCGTCATCGCCCGCATGCCTGCGGAAATGATGGTCGATAGCGAGGCGCGCTGACCCGGACCGGTGATCTTTGTGACCAGGATCGGTTCGTTCACCTCGATCGATTGCAGGACGACGCGCGGCTCTTCATCGCTGATGATCTCTTCGATGGTCGTGAATGTGCCTTCTGGCACCAACCCGGCCGGCCACTCGACGATTTTCACATGCTCGCGCTCGAGCTTGTTGCCGAAGCGCAAAGGCGCTGCCGCAACGACGACCGTGGTGGTTGTAATCTCGGGTGTATCGGCCGGTGCCCGATCGGCGATCTGTCCCGAGATCCAGCTTCGCGCCATCACGACTGCACCTGCAGCCAGGACGAGCGCGACGAGGATCATAATTATTGCTCTGCCTCTCATCTCGCCACCCCCGCTGAAAACGCCCCATTATGGCGTTCTCGCGTTCCCGAAGCTGTCATGCCAAGGATGCTCTCGTCGGCTCCCGAAACCTCGCGAAGAAAGTCGAATCGCGCGATTCGAGTGGCCGAACCCAACCCCGGTCCGAACCGCTCAAACGAACTGATTGCGACGCCCTGCTTCCGATAACGCCTCATGCGGCCAGGACGACCCCGACGCGCAACGCGTCAGGGTCTCCAGGCAGCATAAACGATTAGCCGACGGTAGCGCTGGACAGACCCTGCCACTGGCTCTGGACCCAACCACCGACACCGGTAATAAGGGCAATAACGAGCACCGTGATGAGGCCGATCAGGATCGAATACTCGATCAAAGAGGCTCCGGATTCGTCCTTGACGAAACGCCGAAGCATAAAGCGAGCCGCAACAATTAGGTTCGACATGGTTCCTTACTCCCCCAGCGGTTACAGCCTCCCTTTTATCACGAACTCGTGAGCGTTCGGGGAGGCCTTGAGTGTGATTCGCACCGCATGGCGAACCACTTCGACCCGAACTTAAAGTTCAAGGTGAGTAAACGCTAACATGCTGATGATTAAGGGGGAAGTGGGAAAACGTATTATGTCAGATGGCGTGAACCTCCGCATCCGCCCCTTCGTCGGTGCATCTGGATTCTCGTCATTGTTGCCGAAAGCGTGAACAGGAGTGCATATTATCCTATGCCTTGGCTAAAATATGTACCGTTTTTAGAGTATTATTATGGAAATTATATATTGGTTGATCCAAGGGAGGTCGGAGACAGCGCGGAGTTCGTCACTTAGGTTTTGTGCTATTTTTACAACAGACTAAAATGGGGCGGAAATGGCGGAAACTCTCGTGCGACCGGATGAGTCGACCCCCACCATCGCGACGGGTCGTCGGATTCGGGAGAGCATCGCCGCCTCCTTCCTCCAGCACATCGGGCCGATTGGCATCACCGTTGCTTTCCTCGTCGCTGGCTTCGCGGCCGGAGCCGCTCACGGCGTATCGCCGCTGACCGCCATCGGTCTCTACATGCCGACCTACATCAAGTTTCTGCCCTTCTCCTTGGCACTCATCCTGGCCTGGCGGGCCTCCCACATCGTGTTCGCAATACGGCCAAGGCGGCCATTGACCGAGTTTGTTCGCGAACTGCGCCACAAATATCTGACGATCGAGCGTCTCGCGGTTGCCCTCCCAGTCCTGCTCATCATGCCGCTATTCGGCGGCGTATTCACTTTGTTCAAATCGATCATCCCGGCAATCCATCCCTTCTCCTGGGATCCGCTGTTTGCCGAGTGGGATACGTGGCTGCATTTCGGCTACGCACCCTGGGAACTGCTGCAACCGCTGTTCGGGAACCCCATCGCGACCCGCGCGCTCAACTGGCTTTACAATTTCTGGTTCTTTCCGCTGTGGTTCGTCTGGGTCTGGCAGGCATTCAGCCTAAGCGACCGACATCTGCGCCTGCAGTTTTTCTACAGTTTGCTACTGACCTGGATCCTGCTCGGTGTCGTGGCCGCCACCTATTTTTCATCGGCCGGCCCCTGCTACTACGGCCGCATCGGCGGCGGCAGCGACCCGTTCTCGCCGCTCATGGATTATCTCGCTGTCGCCAACGAGCGCTACGAGGTGTGGGCGCTGACGACTCAGGAGATGCTTTGGAAGCACTACACCGCTGGCGAAATCGATCTCGGCGCCGGGATATCGGCGATGCCGAGCATGCATGTCGCCATGGTGTTCGTTTTTGTGCTGCTCGGATTCCGTACCGCGCGCTGGCTCGGCTGGATCTGTCTTGCCTTCTTCGTATCGGTCCTGATCGGATCGGTGCATCTCGCCTGGCATTATGCGATCGACGGATATGCCGGCGCGATCGGCGCCGCCGTCATCTGGTGGGGATCGGGTCGGCTCGCCGCGTTGACCCATCCGCGACAGCCGATGGCCGCCCAGCCGTTACCGAACAGTAACGGCAGCTAACCCACTCGTTCAGGCCGCCACGCGGCGAGATCGGTCGCCGCGCCATGCGCAGTCGAACGCAGATATTCCTGCGCGGCCGCCACGCCGCTGCCGGGTTCGATCTCGATACCGGCATCGCGCATCGCCATCTCTGCACCGGCGATGCCGGTGAGGATCAGCGGCGCATTCATGTCGCCAAGATGCCCGATGCGAAAGACCCGCCCGGCCAGTTTTGAAAGACCGACCCCGAGGCAAATGTCGTACCGCTCATAGGCATATCGGACGACCGCCGCCGCATCGGCACCGTCCGGCACGACGATCGCGCTCACCGTGTCGGAGTACCAATGTGGGGCTTTGGCGCAGAGCGAAAGGCCCCAGCCGGCAACCGCCTTGCGCACCGCCTCAGCCATGCGGTGATGACGGGCGAAGACATTGGCGAGCCCTTCCTCGAGCATCAGGTCGACCGACGCGCGCAACCCGCGGATCAGCATCATCGGCGGCGTATAGGGGAAATATCCGTCGCGATTCATCCGCATCATGTCGCCGAAATCGAAAAAGCTGCGCGGCAGCGTCGCCGTCGCGCGCGCGGCCAGGGCCTTCGGACCGACCGCGACGATGGCGAGGCCGGTCGGCAGCATGAAGCCTTTCTGCGATCCCGACACCGCGACGTCGACGCCCCATTCGTCCATACGAAAATCGATCGAGCCGATGGAGCTCACCCCGTCGACCAGCAGCAGCGCCGGATGTCCGGCGTCGTCGAGCACGCGACGCATCGCGGCCACGTCGCTGGTTACACCGGTCGCGGTTTCGTTGTGACAGACCAGGACCGCCTTGATCCGATGTGCCTTGTCGGCAACGAGACGCGCGGCCATCGCATCGATGGGCATCCCGCATCCCCATTCGGCATCGACCGCGTCGACCTCGAGCCCGTGGCGGCGGCAGAGCTCGACCCAGAGATGGCTGAACTGGCCGAACTGCGCGGCGAGCACGCGATCGCCGGGCGACAAAGTATTGCCGATCGCCGCTTCCCAGCCGCCGGTGCCGGATGCCGGGAACAGGAAGATCTGGCCGCTTCGGGTCTTGAACACCCGCTTCAAATCCTCAAACAGCGGCAGGGTGAAGGCCGGCAGATCGGGCGCGCGCTGATCCTCCATCGGGATCGCCATGGCCTGGCGTACCCGCTCGGGAATGTTGGTCGGGCTGGGAATGAACAGAAACTTTCGTCCGGGCATCGTCCCCTCCTTGGCCGGCTCATCGGATGGCCGGACGAACCGACATTCCGCGCCGGTTTCATCAAAATCCTACGATACGGAATTTAATTCCACAATGTGATATTACGCCGCGCCATACCGCTCGCGCCCGGGCTCGCGTAACATCAACCCCTTGGTCTGCCGGCTTTTCTGGCCAACGACCGACCGATCGATCCGATCGGGCCAACAGGGGAGCCTTGCCGCATCGTGGAATCCCGGTTGCCGACGCCCCCCGCTCCGCCATCGGAGAAGCGCGACCGCCACGGCGGGCGGGTCCAATCCCTGTCGCGAGCGATTGCCATCCTGCGCATCGTCGCCGACGCACGCGGCGGCATCGCGTTGAACGCGGTCGCACGAACGGCCGGTCTTGCGCCATCGACCGCCCATCGTCTGCTCACCACGTTGAAGCATGAGCGGCTCGTTCAGGATGATGGACATGGATTGTGGCGGGTCGGCCCGGATGCGTTCGCCATCGGCAGCGCGTTTCTGCGCGAGCGCAACATTCTCGACTTCGCGCGGCCGGTCATGCAGCGGCTGATGCGCGAGACCGGCGAGACCGTCAACCTGGCGGTCGAGGTCGAGGGCGAAGCGCTTTATCTGACGCAGGTCGAGTGCGAGCAGATCATGCGCGCGTTCTCAAAACCGGGTACGCGCGTCCCCATGCATTCCTCGGCCGTCGGCAAGGCGCTACTGGCCGAGTTGCCGCCGCAGCGCGTTGCGGCGATCGTCGAGCAACATGGCCTCGCGAAAATCACCGACCGGACAATCACCCAGCGTCCGGCATTGGATGCGGATCTCGAAATGGTACGCAAGCGGGGTTATGCGATCGACGACGCCGAACATGCGGTCGGGCTGCGCTGCATCGCGGCCGCGATCCGCAGCGGAGAAGGGCTGCCCGTCGCGGCCGTATCGGTTTCCGCCCCGGCGGCGCGCGTACCCGATCAGCGTATTCCAGAGCTGGGCGCGGCTGTCAGGCGCGCGGCAGACGAGATCGCCGCAGCATCCGGACGTCAGGGCTGATCGGAAAAGAAGAGCGCGCCGGGAACGTCTAGAAGTTCCAGTGCCGGACGCGACCCGTGTCGACGTGAACGAAGCCGCTACCGGCATAGTATCCGACGCCACCGCGCTGCATCGTCCAGGCCGTATCGCGCAATTCTTCGAGACGACCGCTGCCGAGCGCGATGTCGATTGCCACGCCATCCATATGCAGGCTCTTGGTCGCGACGCCGCCATTCTGCGCCGCGAGCATCTCATTGGTTTCCGGCGACCTGTAGGCCGAGATCACCTCATAAGGTTCCGCAGCGCCGAGCCGACTCTCCAGCTCATAAAGCAGGTCCAGCAAACCGCGATCGATTGGCCTCACTGCGTCGTTGCGCCAGTCGCGCAAAATGAAATCGATATCGCGCAGGGCACCGGCGTCATAGTCGCCATTCGACCAGTAGACGGCATCCAGACGTTCTTCATTGTGAATATTACGAAACGACAGATGACGCGCATCGCTGGCGGCCATCAGGATTCGCGGCGCCGCGACCATCGTTGCGGTCGCCACGGCGAATCCGCCCAACCGGCGCAGTGCGCGCCGTCGAGATATCGGCATCGGTAAACCCCTCCGCGCCCGATTTCGGTTGGGACGCCCCCCTCACGGAGCCGCCCGCTCGCCGGCAGAATCGCCCAGCATCGGGCCGAAGGCAAGCCCGAGGGCAAAATCCCGCAAAATGACTCAGGTTTCGGGCCCGAACAGTGCCCGCGCCAGCGTGTGATCGCGCCCGTAAACATCGCGCCGGAAGTGGACCGACCCGTCCTTGTTCACGAAGGCCGTGATATAGGCCACGTGCACCGGCAGGCGGGTCTGGAGCGGTACGATGGTGCGCGCGCCCGACGCCACGAGGGCATCGATCCGGGCCCGGTCCCAACCCGGTTCACGCGCCAGCACAATCTCGGCAAAGCCAAGCGCATCGCCGACCCGCATGCAGCCGTGGCTGAAGGCCCGCACCTCGCGGGCAAACAAACCGCGCGCCGGCGTGTCGTGCAGATAGACATCGAACTGATTCGGAAACATGAATTTGACGCGTCCGAGCGCATTGCCGTCGCCCGGCCTCTGACGAATCTTATAGACGAAATCGCCCGATGACATGTTGACCCAGTCGATCGCATAGGGGTCGATCGTCGCCGCATCGTCGGACCAGCCGCTCAGCAATTCGAAATTGTTCGAAACCAGATAGCCCGGATCTTCCTTGATCTTCGGCAGCAGTTCGTTGCGCGCGATCCGCGGCGGCACGTTCCAGTACGGATTGAACTCGAGATATTCCATCTCGTCGCTGAAAACCGGTGTCTGATTGTACTCGGTGCCGACGATTATCGGCGAGGTGAAAACCGTCCGACCGTCGCGCACGACCTTGAGCTGGAAGTCGGAGAGATTGACGAACACGTAGCTCGATCCACGATCGTCGGCCATCCAGCGTCGGCGTTCGAGATTGAGGATGATCTGTTCGGTCCGGTGCGTGAGCGAAATGTTCAGCTCCGCCAGCGTGCCCTTGCCGACGACCGCATCGTCGATCAACCCGTGCCTCAGTTGAAAATGCTTGACCGCCTCCTGCAGCGTCAGATCGTAGAGCGTGGGATCCTCAGCCGCCGGCGCATCGGCGGCCAGATCGCCATGCGCAATCAGACTCTCGCGCAGCAGCGGCACACGCGCATCCTGCATGTCCGGCTTCAACGCTTCGCCTTCGGGCAAGGTCGGCCAGACGAGACCGTCGGCCGCCATCTGGCGAAAATTCCCGAGCGCCTTCTTGAGGCGGCGATACTCTTCCTGGTCCGGTGCATACGAGGCCACGAACGCCTCAAGGTTCGGCGCCTCGATGGCGGCGAGAAGAACTGCCTGCGGATCGATGCCGTTCGGATGAAGCGCGTTCAGGCGTTCGACCAACGTGGGATCGACACGACCCGCCGCCAGATGCTGGGTCAGCCACGCCAGCCCTTCCGAAAGCAGTACCTCGACGCGAGCAAGATCGCGCACCGAATCCGCGCTGAGCAGCGTAACGATCTCCTGATGATGATAGGCCTGCGGATCCAGCCCGTCCGCACCGACCGCGCCAATGACGGCCGCCAGGTCGCGACCGCGCATGCTAACGCCGTCGACATCGGTCCAGAGCGGCGCGTAGGCGCGCGCGGCGTAGAAGGTATCGAGCTCGACAAGAAATGCCGTTGCCGGTTCGGCACCGCGTTCGGTCGCCTCGCCCAGCAGTGCACGCGCGATTGCGTCCTCGAGTGGGCCGGCGGCAGCAGGCGCCGAAAACGCGGTCGTCAGGAAGAACGCATTAAGGAGAAGAGCCAGAAACCATCCCGGCATCGTCAGCCGGCTCGCCCGGAACCATCGCATGGATTTTTGTCCTGTTCACGTCCGGGCATTGCGCCCGTCGGGAACAGCCTAGCAGCGCCGGGCCGCCTGCCGCCACGGTTGCAGGCGGCGTTTACGCGCCACCATGCCGCCGCCACCAGATTTCGACGGCGCGCCACGCTTTGTGCAGCTCGTCTTCCTCCATCGCCGCTGCGGCCTCGTCCCGCAGGGGCCGGGCTTCTTCGATGTCCTGCTCGACTGCCAGGCTGAGCCATTTATAGGCATCGATGCGGTTCCTCGGGACGTCCGGCGCGCCGCTTAGCAACAGGGCGCCCAGAGCGGCCTGGGCGCGGGCATGTCCCTGCTCGGCCGCGATCCCGTACCAGGTAACGGCATCCGGCATGCTGACCTCGACGCCGCTGCCCTCTGCATACAGGCGCCCGAGCATGAAATGCGCCTCGAGATCGCCCTGATCTGCGGCCAGACGAAACCACTTCCAGGCTTCCCCGTAATCGCGCTCGACGCCATGCCCGTCGTGATAGAGCGCGCCCATGAAGTACTGCGCTTCCGCATCGCCCTGTTCGGCGGCGAGACGATACCAGCGCGCCGCTTTGAGGAAATCCTGCGCGACACCGGTACCGGTCAGATAGAGACCGGCAATGGCATTCTGCGCTTCGACATCGCCCTGTTCCGCGGCGCGTTCATACCACCGAGCGGCCGCGACAAAGTCGCGTTCCACGCCGCGCCCCGTCAGATACATCGCGCCCAGTCGCACCTGCGCTTCGACATAGTCCTGATCGGCCGCCATGCGGTACCAGCGCGCGGCCTCGCCGTAATCCTGGGGAGCGCCGACTCCCACATAATGCGCAAGGCCGAGTGCGTACTGCGCCTGCATGTCGCCACTCTCTGCCCGATCGCGACACATCGCGAGCAGGGCAACCGGATCGTCGGGCATCGCCGTTGTCGACGCCGCACAGGCAGAATCCGCGGCGGCGACCACCGGCGCATCGACCCCTTGGGCCGACGTCGATGCGGCAGAGAGCAAGGTTCCCGCAACCGATGCAATCGCCGCGATGCCGCGCAGTAGAGTTGCCATGCGTTCAGCATACGCCAATCCACGCCGGTTGCCGACCGGCCGGCCGCAATGCATCCGTATTGCAACCGCTTGACGGCCCCCGCGCCGGAGCCGATTCTCCGATCGGATGGCGGTCCGAAAGTCGGGGGATATGTTCGGGCGAACCGTCGATTAAGACTGCAGAATCGACCAGGGCCGTAACCTAAGACCGGCTGGCTCGCGACGCAGACTCGGGAAGGGGCTCCGAATGACTATCACCGACATCGTCGTAATTCTTCTGATAACGATCGGGCCGCTGAAAGCGCTGATCGTCTATGCGACCATCACCAGCGGCGCGGATGCCGCACTTCGGCGGCAGATTGCGTTTCGTACCGTCATGGTTGCGACCATCGTCGCGTTGCTTTTTGTCGTCGCGGGCGAGTTCATTCTAGAAGCCCTGCATATCTCTCTTGCCGCTCTCAAGATTGCCGGCGGCGTCATACTCATGCTGTTCGCGCTGGGGATGATCATGGGCAGCGGACACGGCGACGAAAACGGCAAACCCAAGGTGATCACCCTCGACGTCGCGGTCTATCCTCTCGCCATGCCGATGATGGCGACGCCGCAGGGGCTTGTCGCGATTACGGCACTCACCGCCGCAGCCGGCACGACCATGCAGGTTCTTTATATCGCGATCATCGTGGTTGCGATCATGGCCTTCAATCTGATCTGCCTGCTCGCGGCCGACCGGATCATCAAGGCGCTCGGGCCCGCAACGCTTCAGATCGTGGCGAAAGTCGCCGGGCTGCTGCTGACGGCGCTTGCCATTCAGCTCATGATTCTCGGTCTGGTCGATCTCGGCCTGATCGATCGCGCATTGGCACAATAAGCAGGCAGCATGACCGACACGCCGCCACAATCGCCCGCGGATTCGCCGGCCGCTTCGCCAACGCCGGAGTTAACGGCGCCGGAGCGGCCGATCGAAGCACCACCGCCGCCGAAGCCGCGCAATCCGGTACGACGCCTGACGCTCATCGTGATGTCCGTCGGCATCGCGATCTTCGCGTACACGCTGCTCTCGGACCGGCTCACGCCCTATACGGCGCAGGCGACGATCCAGGCTTATCTTGTGCGCATCCTGCCCGAGGTATCCGGCAAGATTGTCGAGCTCGCCGTCACCGACAATCAGATTGTGGAGGCCGGCAGCCTGCTGTTCCGGATCGATCCGGCGCAGTATGCGATCGCCGCCGAGCGGGCAACGGCGCAGCTCGAAGCAGCCGGCCAGTCGGTCGGTGCCTCGACGGCCGGGCTCGGCGCCGCCGAAGCGAATCTCGCGCGGGCGATTGCCGAACGCGACAATATCCGGGAGCAGACCGCGCGAATCTTCCAGCTCGTCGACAAGGGAATCTACGCGCAGGCGCGTGGCGACCAGGCCACCGCGGCCGTTACGACGGCAGATGCGGCGGTGCGTCAGGCACAGGCCGAACTCGAAGAAGCTCGACAAAGTCTGGGGCCGCAGGGCGCCGACAATCCTGCTATCCGCGAGGCGATGGCGATGCTGCGTCAGGCCGAGCTCGATCTGGCGCGTACGACAATCGTTGCCCCCTCGGATGGCGCGGTCACGGCACTGCAATTGACGCTGGGGCAGGTTGTCGGCCCGCAGCAATCGGCGATGACCTATATCGACGCACGCGAAATCTGGATCGACGCGGCATTCCGCGAAAACAGCCTCGAGAATATCGAGCCCGGTGATCCCGTCGAAATCGTGCTCGATATCCGCCCCGGCCGGGTCTTTACCGGCCATGTGGTCAGCATCGGCTTCGGCGTGTCGGTCGGCGAGATCGACCCGCAGACCGGACTGCCGGTCATTCGCAATCCGACGGGCTGGCTGCGCGATCCGCAACGCATGTCGGTGCGTATCGAATTCGACCCGGAACAAAGACCGCGCGGCATTCGCTTCGGATCGCAGGCCAACGTGACGGTCTATACCGGCGACAATGCGATCGTGAACGGGATCGCCAAATTCTGGATTCGGCTGATCGCTATCTTCACCTATGTCAGCTGACGCGATCTCGGCCGGGGGTTCCGACGACGCCAATCGGGCACGACGAAACTTTGCCCTGCGTCTGGCGATCGGCGTCACCGCGGGATTTGCGATTGCCGAGGTGCTGGACTGGGGTTTCTCGTTTCTGGCGCCCATGCTCGCGGCACAGTTCCTGATTCAAATGCCGCACCCACCGACACTCCGCCAGGGACTGGCGTTGATCGCCATCATCGGGCTGGCGACCGGCGGCATGGCGCTGCTGGCAGGCCTGCTGGCCGCATCGCCCGTACCGTTGATTCTTAGCCTCGGCCTTATCCTGTATATTTCTTATTATGCCCATGCGCGCGGCGCGCCCGAGATGGTGACGCTCATGCTGCAGATCTCCGCCGTGACCGTTCCCGTCTTCGCCGTCATCTCACCGGGCGCCGGCGCGGTGTTCGCATCCCTTTTCGCTAAGGCAGGGCTGATCGCGGTGTTGATCGTCTGGGTCGCTTTCGCCATCTTCCCGGCGAAAGGCCGGCAATCGGCAACGCCGGCGAAAGCAGTCGTCCTCGATGCTGGCGGCGCGGCGCATCTGGCGCTTCGCAATACGCTGATCCTGCTGCCGATCCTGCTCTGGTATCTGCTCGATACCAGCCAGGTTGCCGTCGTCATGCTGGTAACGATGGTTATGCTGTTGCGGCAGATCGAGCACGGGACGCATGCGCGCATGGCCATCGGCCTGATCCTCGCCAATCTTCTCGGCGGCGTTGTCGCAAGCGTTGCTTATACCTTCGTCGGCGCCACCGATCAGTACATTATCTTTCTGGCGATATTGCTCACCGTGAGCCTGTGCTTCGCCGGCCAGATCGCGCTCGGCGGACCGCGCGCCGCTTTGCTCGCGGTTGCGTTTGGCACTTTTATCCTGCTGATCGGCTCTGGATTGACCCCGCTGCCCGGCGGCAGCGGCGACGCCTTCATTACAAGGATCGTCTATATCCTGCTCGCGACCGTGTACACGATCGGCGCGTTGTCGCTGTTTCCCCGACGCCCGCTTGCGCCGGTGCAGGCGTAGCGCGCCGCGATCCCCCCGCCGTCACTCCAGCCAGATCGGATTCGACCAGGCCTTCCTGTCGTCCTTGTCGATCACAGTGATGCGGAACCAGGACCCGCGGAAGCGCTTGATCCGCAACCGCGCCTCCTCGATACCGTCGCCGACTTCCGACTGCGACTTTGAACCGCGACCGACGACCGACACGGCGCGCGCCGGCGAGCAACGGATCACGACCTCGTCGCCATCGATCGCGATATCCTCGATGATCGGACCCTGGCTCGAGTAGTAACGCCCGGCCTTGAGCGATGTGAGCAACGCATCGGGGTCGAGCTCGTCGGCCTGTACGAGCACCCAGCCGCCGAGAAAATCATGCGTCAGATAATGCGCGTCGTCGCTGGCATAGCCGGACATATGGCGGCCCGCATTCAGCAGCGCATCGAGATAGGGCCAGTCATGGCCGCGATCGACCTCGACCGCGCTGCCGTGATTGTAGATCTCGATCGCATGCGCGAACGGCACCGCATCGGCATCTTCCCGGGTCAGCCCGTACCAGGAGGGATGCACGAGACCAATGAACGCACCGGCCGCATGCGCGCGCTTCGCAACGTCGGGGCCGCTTTCGCCCGGCCGGTTCGGCTCGAAGTCCGTCGGCAGTCCCACGGCCTTGATGTGCCAGAGCTCGCCAAGTTCGGTCTTCGGTGCATGGAGTTCGGCGCCGAGGATCGTCGTGAAATCCTTCGTGCGATAGGGCCGCGTGTCGGTGACCGGATAGCTGTAATCCGCCATGAAATGATCCGACAGCACAAGAAAATCGTACCCGGCTTCGCGATAAGCCGCACAAACCTTCTCCGGCGGATGTACGCCATCGGAGTTGGTCGAATGGGTATGCATGTTGCCGCGATGGAAGCGCCCGCCGCGGCCGAACGGCATGCTGTCGGGCGATTGCAATCGGGTCATCCTGTGGCTCCTGGCGCGTGCCGCCGCTTGCTCTAGTCGATATCCATCTCAACGAAGACGGGAAGATGGTCGGACCCGTCCGCATCATAGTCGATCCAGCCGCGCCGCACAGTGCCGATCAGATCGGGCGTAATGAAAATGTGATCGATGCGCTTCTTGCCGTATTTGTCTTCGCCGGGGTGGGTCCACCCCTCTTCCTCGGACATACCCGAAACGGTCAGCGCATCGGCAAATAGACCGGCCTCGCAGAGCCGCCCGTAACAGGGATCGACCGGCCCCGTCAGCACGTCATATTCCGGCGATCCGACATGCATGTTGAAATCGCCCAGCAATATTGCCGGCAAGGGAATGGTCGGAATCTCGTCCTGAGCGAGCGCCATCCAGTCGGCACCGAAAATTTCCGGATCGACACCCAGGCCGGCGGCCGGCCCGCCTTCCATCGGCGCATCCCGAACGATCTGCACTAATTTTTCGCACTGGCCGATGCGCTGGCGGCGCGACACATAATTGAGATGGGTGCTGTAGACGCGGAACGGCCGCGTCGGATGTTCGACAACGGCTTCGATCACCATCGACTGGTCCATGATATGACCGTGAACCGGTACGTTCGGCAGCGGAAACGTCCGGGTCGACGAGATCGGCCATCGGGTCAGAATGAGATTGCCATATTGCCGGCGCGTGTTGTTTGCAGCGCCGTTTGCCAGCGGCTTCCGCACCCCGACATCGACCGCGATCCCGTAGACCGACCAGTGCTTCGGCATCAATGCGTTCAGGCGTGCAACCTGGTCGGTATGATCCATGTTCCGCCAGAAACGCTCGACCTCCTGCAGCGCGATCACGTCGCAATCGCCGATCGTGCGGACGATACGGTCGAGATCGACGCGCTCGTCGAGACCCTTGCCCCATTGAATATTGTAAGTGACAACCCGCATCGTTAACTCCCCTCGACCAAATCGAAAATCCTGTATCCGCAGCAATGGCCCGTGCGCGGGCGCTTGTCACGTTACCCCGCCTGGCGTTTCGCGACGGACCGCAGCGGGGGCTTTCCGGCGAGGGCAGCCCGGCGACGAACGGCATTCCCCTGGCGCGCCGCTGTTGCTTTCCGCCGTGGCGGCTGCGCGGTATCGACCGCGGCCGCGAATTCCTTTGGAAAGATGCCCGACAGTAGTGCATGAACGGTCCGTCGGGCGTCCTCGACCGAATAGCGCCGACCGCGCAGATGCATTTCGACATCGAGGCCCGACATCAGCACGCAAAGCGTCTTCGCGATTTCGCTCGCATCCATCGTCTTGTAGCCACCTGCCGCGATGATCTCGCGACAGAGCGGCTCGGTCACACGCACGTAATCGTCCTGCAGCTCGCAGCAGCGCTTGCGAAAGGCCGGCGCCACCTGACATTGGGCCCAGATCGCAACCCAGACCGCCGTCTTCTGCGGTTCGGCAACACGCGCATCGAAGTTGACGCTCGCCACCGCGAGCAGACGTTCCATCGGCGATTGCCCCGGTATCTCGGCAGCAGCGCGCAGGGCCGTCGCATACTCATGCGCAACATGGTTCATCGTTGCCATCAGGAGCGCGTCTTTGCTCTTGAAATAGAAACTGACCACGCCGTAACTGACGCCGGCAGCCCTTGCGACATCGGCCAGCCGCGTGTCGCCAATCCCACGCCGGTAGATCGCCTCGATTGTCGCATCGATGATCTGTCGACGGCGCTTCACCTTCAGCGTGTCGTCTTTGGAAGCCACATTATCCCTTCCTGGTCGAGGAATCGGCGGTTTCTCGCAGGCGTCGTTGCAACAATACCGTCACTCCATGGGCCTTGCGGCCGTAATGGAGTACCGGTAGCATATCCTCCACTGATTGATCAATCAATCAGAGTAAGACCACGAACCTGGGAGTCGTGCAATGATTTCACGCCAATTGTTTTTTGCTGTTTCGTTTGCCGCGATCGCTGCCATCGCCTCGCCGGCGGCGTCGCAGGCCGAAAGCGTATTGTATCGGGACTACGATCTGGGCGATGGCGCATCCCCAAGCCTCGACCCGATTTCACCGAACCGCTTCTATCAAGCGAACGACCTGATTTACAGCCGCCTCATCCGTCAGGATGAGAACGGCGAGCCGTCGCCGGAACTGGCTACGGGCTGGACCGCAAACGAGGCAGCGACCGAATGGACCCTCGCTCTGCAGGAAGGCGTCCTCTTCCACGACGGGTCGACGTTCGATGCCGCCGACGTGAAATACAGTTTCGAGCGGATCAACGATCCGGCTCTCGAATCGCCGGTCGCGTCGGTCCTGAGCATGATCGATCATGTCGAGGTCGTCGACGACCTCACCGCCAAGATCGTGCTCACCTCGCCGCATGCCGGCCTTGTGGTTCTGCTCATGGATTATCGCGTGCGCATGATCCCGGAAGGTTCGGGTGACACGATCGGCGAGAACGCCAACGGGACCGGGCCGTTCAAGATGGATACCTACGATCCTGAAGGCCGCACGATCCTGGTCGCCAACGAGGCGTATTGGGAAGGACGGCCCAAACTCGATCGCATCGAGTTGATTGCCATTCCGGACACGGAAGCGCGAATTCAGGCGCTGCTCGCCGGACAGCTCGACACCACGAGTGTCAGCCGGGACCAGGTTCTTCTGTTCGACGGGAGCGAAGATTTTGTTCTGCAGAACTACCCGACCGGCGACTGGTTCGGCATCATTTTCCGGACCGATACCCCGCCCTTCGATGATCCCCGCGTGCGCAAGGCCGTGCGCGTCGCTGTGGACCGCAATGCCATGATCAAGCTCATGGTCGGCGAGGGCAACGGAACGATTACCTGCGATCATCCGGTCATGTCGAACGATCCCTATTGGGCCGAGATCGATTGTTCGCAGAACATCGAAGAGGCGAAACGTCTGCTGGCGGAGGCGGGTTATCCGGATGGGATCGAGTTCGACCTTTATACCAGCGATCTGGAACCCGGCATGGTTCGGTATGCGGAGGTCTATCAGCAGCAGGTGGCCGCGGCCGGCATTACGGCCAACGTCAAGATTGCGCCTTCCGATGGTTACTGGGAGGATATCTGGATGGTGGAGCCGGTATCGATGACCTCGTGGAGTCAGCGCGTCGCTGACCAGATCCTGAACGAAGCCTATCGGTCGACGAGTTCCTGGAACGAGTCATACTTCGCCAATTCAAAGTTCGACGAGTATCTCGACCTTGCCAGAAGTTCGCTCGATTTCGACGAATCTAAAGCCTACTACGGCAAGGCACAGGAACTGCTGTTCGAGGAAGGCGGATCGTTCATCGCCTTTTTCGAGAATGGCGTTCGTGCGGTCAGCCGGCATGTGACCGGGTTGCCGGCCGTGCCGGAGGATTATATCCGCTGGCACCTGGTCGCCAAGGACGCGGAGTAAATCGGGCCGTGGCGGCGCGCAGCTTTCAAATGCGCGCCGCCACGCACCGGCTTCGAACATCGCGAGCGCTGCCGTGATCCGGCTGATTCTTCAGCGCCTCGGCGCTGCCGGCGTGACGCTGATCATCATCTGCATCATGGTTTTCGCGGCTGTCGAAGTTATGCCGGGCGACGCCTGTACCGCCTTTCTGGGCCGCGACGCCAAAGGAACGATCCTCGAGAAATGCCAGCTCGAACGCGGTCTCGATCGACCGGCGCTCGAGCGGTTCGGCGAGTGGGCCGGCGGCATGATCCAGGGCGATCTCGGCATGTCGATGAACCGCAACAAGCCGATCGAAGATATCGTCGGCTGGCGCCTGCGGAACACGGTCATTCTGGCCGCAACAGCGACGCTGTTCGGCGTTCCCATTGCGCTTCTGCTCGGCGTCATCGCCGGACTGCGTCGCGATCGGCCGGTCGACCTCATCCTGTCGTCGATTGCGATCTTTTCCATGACCATTCCCGAGTTCGTCTCCGCGACGTTTCTCATTCTGATCTTCAGCATTACGCTCGGCTGGACCTCGGGCGTCGTGACGGCGAGCTACAATGCGCCGGCTCTCGATCTCGTCGCCAGCACGGCTCTGCCGACCGCGGCGCTCTCGCTTATTCTCATCGCCCATATTCTGCGCATGGTCAGATCGAGCGTAATCGATGTAATGGAAAGCGATTTCGTGCTGATGGCGCGCCTCAAAGGCGTTCCCTTTCGCCAGATCGTCTGGCGGCATGTGCTGCCGAACTCGCTGCTGCCCACCATCAATGTGATCGGGCTGACCATCGCCTGGCTGCTGGGCGGCATGGTCGTCGTCGAAACGGTGTTCAATTATCCCGGTCTCGGTCGGCTGGCGGTCGATGCCGTCTCGGATCGCGATCTGCCGCTGATCCAGACGATCGCGATCATCCTCGGCAGCGTCTACATTCTGACCAATCTGGCGGCCGACCTGGTATCGCTGCTGCTCAATCCCAAACTGCGGACCTATCGCACATGAGCGGTGTGACGCCATGACCGACCGGGCCGCCGCAACCTTCGTTGCACGCCGGCTGGGCGTCCTCGGCGCCGTACTGGCCAAGCCATCCGGCGCGTTCGGCGTTGGAATCGTCGCGCTTCACCTGGTGCTCGCCTTGTTCGGCCCGCTCTTCGTGCCGTACGATTATGCCCAACAGAATGTCGACACGATGATGCTGGCGCCATCGGCGGAGCATTGGTTCGGTACCGACCGGCTGGGTCGCGACGTGTTCACCCGCACCGTGCTCGGCGGCCGCGAGGCGATCGTCATCAGCACCCTCGCGACCGTGATTGCAATGGCCTGGGGCGGCTTTCTCGGCATCTTTCTGGCGCTCGTCGGCGGGCGGATCGATGAAATCATCATGCGCGGCGTCGATGCCATGTTGTCTCTGCCCTGGGTCCTCACCGTGATGATCTTCGTGACGGCGCTTGGCACCAGCAGCTCGGTCCTGGTTCCGGTTCTCGGCTTCTCCTATGGGCTGGCGGTCATCCGCATTGCCCGCAGCGCGGCCCTCGATTTCGTCGCCCGCGACTTCATTCTTGCGGCACAGGCCCGCGGCGAACGCCGCTGGACCATCGTCATCAGGGAGCTGTTGCCCAACGTGCGCGATGCCCTTTCGGTCGAAGCCGCGATGCAATGGTCGTGGATGATCCTCGGCTTCAGTTCGCTCTCGTTTCTCGGATTCGGCGTCGCGCCGCCGACGCCCGACTGGGGTCTGATGATCTCGGATTCGCGCGGGCTTATGGCGGTCGCGCCCTGGACGGTGCTGTGGCCGATGGCGGCGCTCAGCACGCTGGTCATTGGCATCAACCTCGCCGCGGACGCCTTCGCCAAGGTTCTGGGCGTCGATCGCACACGCAAGGTACCCGGGCAATGAATGCCGCGCCGCTGCTGGCCGTCGAGCATCTCACGATTGCGACCGCGGGTCCCCATGGCGTGCCGATCGTCGACGATGTGAGCCTGCAGCTCGATGCCGGCGCGACGCTCGGCATCGCCGGCGAATCCGGCTGCGGCAAGAGTACGCTCCTCCTCGCGATCATGAGCATCACCCGGACCGGTCTTGTGCATCGTGCGGGCATTTGTCGGTTCGATGGCCTGTCGCTGTTCGACGCCACCGAGCGCGAACTCGAGCGTATTCGTGGCAGTCGCATTGCTCTCATTCCACAGAATGCCGGCACGGCGTTGACCCCGACCATCCGGGTCGGCGACCAGATCGACGAATCGCTGAAGCTGCATACTGATCTGGATCGCAAACAGCGCCAGCAGCGGATCGTTGAACTGCTCGATGCCGTGCATTTGCCGACGCCAGCGACGCTTGCCCGACGTTTTCCTCACGAGCTCTCCGGCGGTCAGTTGCAGCGCGTCGCCATCGCGATGGCGCTCGCCGCGGAACCAGTCCTGTTGCTGCTCGACGAGCCGACAACCGGCCTCGATGTCACGACCCAGCTCGGCATTCTCGATCTGCTGGTCGAGCTGCGCCGACGCACCGGGGTCGCCATGGTCTGCGTCAGTCACGATCTTGGCGTGATCGCCCGGCTCAGCGACCGCATGATGGTGATGTATGCCGGCCAGAGCGTCGAGGAGGCGCCGACATCGTCCCTGCTGCGGCGCCCCGCGCATCCTTATGCACGAAGCCTGATCGCGTCGATCCCGCGGCTTTCGGTCGGTGCGATCCCCGCTGCGATTCCGGGGCGTCCGCCCGCCCCGGGCAGCGCACCGGCCGGTTGCCGCTTCGCGCCGCGTTGCACGAAAGCGGCGGCGATCTGCATCGCCGCCGCGCCGCCTCTCAGCGAGATCGAACCCGGCGCGCGCGCCGCCTGCCATTTCCCGGATACGGCCCCGTTGATCTGGCCGGCCGCAGAGGGCCACAGCAAACACGAGTCAGCCTCTTCCAAGCCCTTGCTCGCGATCGACGATCTCGTCGTGAGCTATGCCCGCCACGGCCTGATCGAACGGACGATGAGACGGCCGACCGGGGCCAATGCCGTAGATCATGTCGAGTTGAGTTTGCACCCTGGCGAAATTCTGGGGCTGGTCGGCGAATCCGGTAGCGGCAAGTCCACTATATTGCGGGCGATCGCGGGGCTCTGGCCGGCGCTCGACGGCGAGATACGTTTCGCCGGCAAATATGATCTCGATCGACCCGCAGCGACACGCGAGCGCTCAGTCCTCCGTGCGATCCAGCTCGTCTTTCAGAACCCGGATGCCTCGCTCAATCCGCGCCATACCGTGCGCGAGATTCTGGCTCAACCGCTGCGGCTCTATTTCAACCTGTCGCGTGCGGCGATGGCGGATCGGATGAGCAGCCTGCTGCGCGACGTTCGCCTCGACGACGGCTATCTCGACCGCTACCCGGCGCAGCTTTCGGGCGGCGAACGCCAGCGCATCGCCATCGCGCGCGCCTACGCAGCCGAACCCGACATCCTGCTGTGCGACGAGATCACCTCCGCTCTCGACGTCTCCGTCCAGGCATCGATCCTCCATCTGCTGCGCGATCTCAGCGGCAGCCGCGGCACCGCCTGCATCCTGGTTTCGCACGATCTGGCCGTGGTGCAGGCCCTCGCCGATCGCATCGCGGTGCTCTATCGCGGCCGTCTGGTCGAACTGGGGCCCGCGAAGGGCGTTTGCGCCGCGCCCGCGCATCCCTACACCCAGGCGCTGATCGCCGCCGTGCTCGAGCCCGATCCGGATCACGATGCCGGCCGCGTCCCGGCACCGCGCGAGCGCGACGACCGCGTCTCGGCGGGCTGCCCTTATGCCGGCCGTTGCAGCATCCGCATCGAACGGTGCTTCGAAGAAATGCCGCACTGGCACGATGTCGCCACCGGCCAGATGGCGCGCTGCATCATGCTGCCGGGTGCGGTCGGCGCACTCTAGGGACACGGACGTGGTACCGTCATCGTAATGCCGAGCACCCTCGTCTTCGATCTCGACGGCACCTTGATCCACAGCGCTCCCGATCTGCACCGGGCGTTATCGCAACTGCACGTCGAAGAGAAGCTGCCGCCGCTCACCCTCGAACAGGTCACGTCGATGGTCGGCGACGGGGCGCCCGTGCTGGTGACTCGTGCCTTCGAGCGTGCCGGACGACCGGCCGGCGATGCGCTGCCGCGCCTGCTTGCCCGATTCCTCGAACTCTACGAAACCGGCATCGCCGAACTGACCCTGCCTTTTCCCGGCGTGCCCGAAACGCTTGCGCGATTGCGCGACGATGGCCATCGCATGGCGGTCTGCACCAACAAACCCGATATTCCGACCCGTGCGGTGCTCGACGCACTCGGTCTCGCACCGTTCTTCGACGTCATCGTGGGTGGCGATTCCGCGCCGGCAAAGAAACCCGATGCACGACATCTGCTGGCCGTTCTCGATCGCATGGCCGCAGGCCGGGACAATGCCATCATGATCGGCGACGGCACGAACGATCTGCTGGTCGCCGAAGCGGTCGGCATCCCTTCGATCCTCGTGCGCTATGGTTATGGACTGCGACGCCCCTCCACAACGCCGCCGGCGGCCGTCATCGACAATTTTGCGGCCTTGCCGGCGGCACTCGCGCAGATGGCAGTATCGGGCGCTTACTGATCGAATACGATTACGCTGCGCGCCACATCGCCGCGCTTCATCTCGTCGAAGGCCTCGTTGATCTGCTCGATCTTGATGCGGCGTGCGATCATGTCGTCGAGCTTCAGCTTGCCGCTGAGATAGAAGTCGGCAAAGCGCGGCATGTCGACGCGGAAATGGTTGGATCCCATATTGGATCCCTTCAGCGTCTTGTCGTTGATGAGGTCGGCACCGCTGACTTCTATCATCTGACCTTCCGGCACCATGCCGATGATGGTCGCAACGCCCGAGGGACGGAGCATCCGGAACGCCTGTTCGGATGTTTTCTTGAGGCCGAGCGCTTCGAAGGCGTATTCGACCCCGCCGCTGGTCAGTTCCTTGACCGCCTCGACCGGATCGGTGCGGCTTGCATCGATCACGTCGGTTGCGCCGAATTGCTTCGCGAGATTGAGCTTCGATCCCTTGATGTCGACCGCGATGATGCGCCCGGCGCCGGCGATCGCAGCCCCGTTGATCGCCGAGAGGCCGACGCCACCGCAGCCGATCACCGCAACGGTGCTGCCGACGTCGATGCCGGCGGTATGGATGACCGCACCGAAACCGGTCGTCACCGCGCAGCCGATCAATGCCGCCCGATCGAGCGGCATATCCTTGCGGATCTTCACCAGCGCATGTTCGTGGATCAGCATCTGCTCGGCGAACGACGAGAGATTGTAGAACTGATGCATGACCTTGCTGTGCTGCGCGAGCCGCGGCTCTTCTCCGGAGTCACGCGAGGTCTCGGGGTTCTGGCAACTGAAGGGCCGGCCGGTCGTGCAGTATTCGCAATGGCCACAGAATACCGACAGGCAGGTGATGACGTGATCGCCGGGCTTCACGTAGCGGACCTCGGAGCCGACTTTCTCGACGATGCCCGCTGATTCGTGCCCGAGCACGGTCGGCTTCGGGCAGGCATAGAGCCCTTCGATGTAATGCAGGTCGCTGTGACACACGCCGACGGCCGCTGTCCGGACGAGAACCTCGTGCGCCTTCGGATTGCTGATTGAAACGTCTTCGATCGATAACGGTTTCCCGACCTCGCGCAGCACGGCTGCCTTCATGATACGCCCCTTTTCTTGTTCACGGCCGACCCATGCCGGCGGTTCGCCCGATTGGCGACACCGATTCAATCCTAGAGGATCGGACCGCCGCTCGCACCCGGGAATCGATACGAAACCCGAGGCATCGGAACGCGTTGATGATAGAGACCAGCTCTACCAGGAATGGAGAATCATCATGCGGATACTTGCAGGCGGTCTGGCATGGCTCTGCTGCGCCGTCATCGCGACGGCCGTCCCCGCCGATGCGTCGGATCTGGTGGTCGGTACCGCCGCCATGCAGACGGCGGATGGCAAGGATGCGGGCAGCGCAACAGTAACGGCCGTGCCAAACGGCCTACTGGTCAGCGGCGATTTCAAGAACTTGCCGGCCGGCGAACTGGCGTTTCTCATCCACGAGACCGGCCAATGCACACCCGATTTCGAGGCCGCCGGCGAGCATCTGAACCCCGAAGGACACGAGCACGGGTTTTTCAATCCCGAGGGTTATCACGCGGGTGATCTGCCGAACATCACCGTCGCCAGTGACGGCACCGCGACGGCCGAAATGTTCAACACCGAGATCGACGCAGACGATGCATCGGATCTGTTCGATGACGACGGTGCGGCGTTGATCGTTCATACGATCGCCGATACCTATGAAGGCGATGCCGATTTCGGCGATCGGGTTGCCTGCGGCGCCAGCAAACCGACCGGCCAGTAAACGCCGGCCGCTTCAAGTGGCGGCCTCCGGCGCGTCATCGGCTACGGTTCGACATAGCCCTCGGCGCGCAGGACGAGTTCGCGCCGGGCTGCGTAAAAAGTTCCTTGATCGACCCGCGCTTGCACGCCTGTCGCCATCGCCAAAAGAAAAGCCGGCCCACCTTGTCGGGTGGACCGGCCTGAACGGTTGTTATGCGGTTGTGGGTCTTACTCGGCCGGACCGCGCGTTGTGTGGCGCACCGTCGTGAAGGACCCGAACGGCACGTTGTCGTCGCGATGCTGACCGCCGCGGATCGCCGCAAAGTAAGCCGCCGCCGCGCTCACCAGCATTGTCGCCGCCAGGATGAACGCCGCGATGAGGCCGACGATACGGGCCTGGTCGGCCGCCTCGATCGCCTGTTGCCGGGCCACTTCGACCTCGGTCAGCACGCCGTCGACCTGGGCATCGGCCACCGGCAACGTCGCGCCGGTCTCCGCAACGAGGATTCGCGCGAGATAGGCCCGGTCGGCCGCCGATGCTTCGCCGACGGTCAGAGCGCGTCCGACGATAACCGCAACCTCGTCGCGCGCTGCCTGGTCGCCAACGACATTGCCGTCGTCGTTGCGCAGGATACGGCCGCTGAAATAGTCCGTCTGTTCCGCAACGATTTCGGCGGCGTTGCCGGCCGCATTGACCGTCAGGCCCACCACACCACCGACACCGGCGGCGGCAAGGATCGTGCCGAGCAAGGCACCCGCGGCCCAGACGAGCAGGCCATGTGCGCCATCGCGAACCTCAGCTTCGTCATGCGTGGCATCGCCAATCCGGCGACGCAGCCGGCCGGTCAGATACCCGCCCGCCGCGAAACTGGAAACGGCGACCCAGATGAACCACAGCCCGGCTGCAATGGTGAGCCAGCGCAGCGAGGCGCCTTCCCCCGGCTCCGGTGAGACCATGGAGAGGCCCAGGCCGGACCCGAATGTGAAAAGAACGAAAGACAATGCCGACGCAAAAACACCGCCCGCGATAATCGCGGGCCAGTCGACATAGGATTTGGCGTCGGTAACGAGCCGGTCGGTGGACCGGACAGTCGAGGGCGCAGTGGCCATGATTTATCTCCTGTAACGGGGTGCGCGCGGTAATCCGGCGCGGATCAGGCCAGACCGACGAACGAAAGGATGGCCAGGACGATGACGACGAGGCCGACCATGTAGACGATGCTGTTCATGACGTTTGTTCCTTCTGCATTGCTGTAAGCCGGACACCGGACGAGCCTGCGCTTCGTTCAGAGCCGTTGCCTTTTTTGGTGACCCCATCCATCCATCGCGCGCCTCTGCTTCGAGACGCCCCGAAATCCTTTGCCGGCGGGACCCCAAGCCCAAACGAGGGCGGCCGCGCATCGATAACCGGCGGCAACCCAAATGGTTCCGCGGCGCCGGGCCAGATCCCCACGACGGGCTATACGGAAATCCAGGGGATGGGCCGGGATATGCGAGACCGGCCCGGGCCGGAGCGCTGCTCCCCGCGAACCAAGAGGCAGCCTGTCAGGACAGCCGCGTCGGGGCCGAACCGGAAAGCGGCGGAAACCCAGGATATCGATCGCCGTGATCGCCCTCATGGCCTTCCATGCCGGGCCTGGTGAGGCAGCCTTTGGGCGCGATGAAGCTGTCGATGCGGCGCTGCGGCCGCTCATGCCAGGTGATGTTGAAGGCGCAGAGCTTCGGAAAGAACTGCAGCGCCGAATACGGCAGATGATCGTGGATCCACCAGGCGAGCCGTCGCCAGTCGGCCCGCGGCTCATAGCGATCGAGGAACCAGGGAACGACGATGCAGGCGGTCGCACCCATATGGCCGTTGGCATCGCGCCGGTCCCAGATATGGCCGGCATAGTCGGCTTCGTTGCGTGCGCAATTGAAGCCATGCTCGTTGCCGTATTCGTTGACCGCACAGGACCGATAGCCCGACCGCAGCGCGATGCGCCCGAACGTCGCCTGCAGCGGCTCGAACAGTTCCTCGCAAAGCCGGCTGCCGGCCGCGATCGCGAGATCCGGATCGTCGGGGAGGTTCGCAATCCCGCTCATCGTCGAAATCTCGGAAAACAGAAACTCGCGCATGAAGAAGTTCGGCGAGAGACGCACCCGCCCGAATTCTTCCAGCGATCTCACCGTCTGCGGTTGGCGCATGATCCTGCCTCGTGAACGCTCGGCCATACGATGTCATGACGATGCATTGCACCCCACGCGCCAATGAAGGCGCCCACGGTCGCTTCTGCAATCCGATTCATGCGGTCTGGAGAATTGGCGTCCCCTAGGGGATTCGAACCCCTGTTCCCGCCGTGAGAGGGCGGTGTCCTGGGCCTCTAGACGAAGGGGACGCGAGACGGGTCGCAGGGCTTGAAGCCCATGGCCCGAGGCCTGGAGGGCCCTGACATAATGGAACGGCGCGGGGCGATCAAGCCTGCAGCTTTCCGCCTTGGCAGACCGCACCGCGCCCGAACGTCAACGGCTCAAACGCCGCGCGGTCTCCAGAAACAGATCGACATGTTTCGGGTCGGTGTTGAACGCCGCGACCAGCCGGATCATGCCCTCGCCGCCCTCGCGATAGAATTTGAACCCGGCTCGTTCCAGCCCATCGACCATCGGATTGGACAACGTCACATACATCAGGTTCGCCGGTGCGGCGCCGTGAACGGTTACGCCCGGCAGCGATGCGAGCCCCTGCTTCAACCGTTGCAGCATCGCGTTCGCATGGCGTGCGTTCGCGAGCCACAGATCGTTCGCGAGATAGGCCTCGAGCTGCGCGCTGACGAACCGCATCTTGGAGAAGAGATGCCCGCCGCGCTTGCGCCGGAACGCAAAATCCTGCGCGAGCTTGGGATCGAAGAAGACCACCGCCTCCGCCGCGAGCGCGCCGTTTTTGGTGGCGCCGAACGACAGCACGTCGACACCGGCCCGCCATGTGATATCGGCCGGTGCGGCGTTGCTCGCCGCCAGCGCATTGGCGAAGCGCGCGCCATCCATATGAACCTTGAGATGCTGGCGATGCGCGACGTCGGCGATCGCCGCGATCTCGCCGGCACTGTAGAGCCCCCCGGTCTCGGTGATCTGCGTGATGGAGACCGCCTTCGGCTGCGGATTATGCACGTTGCCGATCCAGCCATTGCGCAGCCGCTCGTCGAGCGTCGCCGCGTCGATCTTGGCGTCGTCGCCCGGCAGGGTCACCAGTTTGGCGCCGCCGGTATAAAATTCCGGCGCCCCGCATTCGTCGACCTGGATATGCGCAACCTCGTGACAGAAGAGTGCGCCATAAGGCGGCATCAGCACGCTGAGCGCGAGCGCGTTCGCCGCCGTGCCGGTCGCCACCGGAAAGGCCGTGAGGTCGCACTCGAACAGGTCCCTGAGCTGGCCGACAACGCGCTTGGTCCAGTCGTCGTTGCCATAGGGCATCGCCGGTCCCGCCGCGTTCGCGGCAATCACCGCCTCGAGGATCGCGGGTGCTGCGACGCTGGTATTGTCCGATGCGAAATTCACCGTTCGATCCTTCCGATGGGTTCGCCGTTCGCGGCATCGAGCACGATCAGCAGCGGGCAGCCCTCGACCGGCGCGAGGCGCAGATAGACCCGGCCCTCGGCCGCCGTGACCTCCGCGACCGTGCATTGCGCAGGCAGGCCGAGCGAAACCGCCTCGAAATCCCGGGGTGCCGCGGCCATGCGGTTCGCGCGGTTGTAGATGGTGACCACGACGATCGCGAGGCAGACCAGAATCAGCAGGCTCATGACGATCACGATGAGCTTGAGCGCCTTCGTCTTCGGGTCCAAGTTCGCGGCCATGACGCTGCCTTCGCAAGACACTGTGGGTTTGGAAGAACGGGTGACGCTCGATGCCGGCGCGGCGGACGTCGGCCAGCGGCTCGACCGCCTGATCGCTGCCGCCAGCATCGGCCTTTCGCGCAGCCGCGCCAAGGCGCTGATCGAGGAAGGCCGCATCCGCAGCGGCGCGCGGACGATAATCGACGCCTCCTACCGGGTCAAACCGGGTGAACGCTTCGAAATCATCATCCCCGCCGCCGTCGATCCTGTGCCGCTGGGCCAGGCGATGCCGCTCGTTATCGTCTACGAGGACGATTACCTGATCGTCGTCGACAAGCCGGCTGGCCTCGTCGTGCATCCCGCCGCCGGCAACCCCGACCGCACGTTGGTGAATGCACTGATCGCGCATTGCGGCAGCTCGCTCTCGGGCATCGGCGGCGTACGGCGACCCGGCATCGTGCACCGGCTCGACAAGGACACCAGCGGCCTGATGGTCGCGGCCAAGACCGATGCCGCCCATCACGGCCTCAGCGAGGCGTTCGCCCGGCACGATATCGATCGCGCCTATCGCGCCCTGGTCTGGGGCGTACCCAGCCCGCGCGAAGGCCGCATCGAAGGCGCGATCGGTCGCCATCCGGTCGACCGCAAGCGCATGACGGTCCGCAAATCGGGCGGCAAATCGGCGCTGACCCACTACCGGGTGCTGCGCGCCTCGGGCATCGCGGCGAGCCTGGTCGAGTGCCGGCTCTCGACCGGCCGCACCCACCAGATCCGGGTCCATATGGATGCAATCGGGCACCCGGTCATCGGCGATCCGGTCTATGGGCGGGCGACCCGGAATCGTCGGGATCGGCTGCCGGATTCTGCACGCTCGAGTGTGGAAAAGTTCGGGCGCCAAGCCCTGCACGCCGCCCGTTTGGGTTTTATGCACCCGATCACAGGAGAATCAATGGCTTGGGAAACGGCGCCGCCCCTTGATTTTGCGACGCTGGCAACAAATTTAGAATTGCTTTAATCTGGGTCAATACTTCCGCCACATTTCCCCCCGTAGAATGGGGCATGCGTTGAAAGCCGATCGGCGACCGCCGATCGACCGTTCAACGACCCCTAGTACCTTTCGGCGGACGACGAGGTGACGACCATGGCAACGACAAAAAATCTTCCGGTCCTTTCGGCTGACGGCAATCTGTCGCGCTATCTATCCGAGATCCGCAAGTTCCCGATGCTGGAGCCGGAGCAGGAATACATGCTCGCCAAGAGCTGGCGCGAGCATGGCGATACCGATGCTGCCCATCAACTGGTCACCAGCCATCTGCGTCTGGTGGCCAAGATCGCCATGGGTTATCGCGGCTATGGCCTGCCGGTCTCCGAGCTCATCTCCGAGGGCAATGTCGGCATGATGCAGGCGGTGAAGCGCTTCGATCCGGAGCGCGGCTTCCGTCTCGCGACCTATGCGATGTGGTGGATCCGCGCCGCGATCCAGGAATACATCCTGCATTCCTGGTCGCTGGTGAAGATGGGCACCACCGCCGCGCAGAAAAAGCTGTTCTTCAATCTGCGCCGCATCAAGGGCCGCATCCAGGCGCTCGAGGAAGGTGACATGTCGCCCGAGAACGTGGCCAAGATCGCAACCGAGCTCAAGGTGCCCGAGCAGGACGTGATCGACATGAACCGCCGGCTTTCGGCGCCCGACCATTCGTTGAATGCCCCGATCCGCATCGACGGCGAAGGCGAGTGGATGGACTGGCTCGAGGACGACAGCGAGAACCAGGAGACCGAACTCGCCGAGCGCGAAGAGCTTGGGCTGCGCAATGCGATGCTGAGCAAGGCCATGAAGGGGCTCAATCCGCGCGAGCGCCATATCCTGAGCGAGCGTCGGCTCAAGGACGAGCCGAGCACGCTCGAAGAGCTGAGCCATGTTTACGGCATCAGCCGCGAGCGGGTGCGCCAGATCGAAGTACGCGCCTTCGAGAAACTGCAGAAATCGATCCGCAACATGGCGGTCGAGCAGAACATGGCGGTCTGATTATCTTCGGCGACCGATCGGGTAAACGGTCATCGGGCCAGCGGCTAAAAACCGCTGGCCTTTTTCTTTGCGCATTCTCTGCGAAATCGAAACCGCTAATCCGCGAACGGATCGGTCACCAGGATCGTGTCGTCGCGTTCGGGGCTGGTCGAGAGCATCGCGACCGGCGCGTCGATCAGCTCCTCGATGCGGCGGATATACTTGATCGCGGTCGCCGGCAGTTCCGCCCAGGACCGCGCGCCCCGCGTCGACGCCGACCAGCCTTCGAACTCCTCGTAGACCGGCCGAACCGCGGCCTGGCGGGCAATGCCGGCCGGCAGATGGTCGAGCGTTTCGTCGCCGTGGGTATAACCGACGCAGACTTTCAGCGTCTCGAATCCGTCGAGCACGTCGAGCTTGGTCAGCGCGATGCCGTCGATACCGCCGATCAATACCGCCTGGCGGACCATCACCGCATCGAACCAGCCGCAGCGCCGCTTGCGACCCGTTACCGTGCCGAACTCGTGCCCGCGCTCGCCGAGCCTGGTGCCGGTCTCGTCGGTCAGCTCGGTCGGGAACGGCCCGCTGCCGACCCGCGTCGTGTAGGCCTTGGTGATCCCGAGCACGTAATGGATCGCGCCCGGCCCAAGCCCCGACCCGGCCGCCGCCTGCCCCGATACCGTGTTGGACGAGGTGACGTACGGGTAGGTGCCATGGTCGATGTCGAGCATGACGCCCTGCGCGCCCTCGAACAAAATGCGTTCGCCGCGACGGCGCATCTCGTGCAGATGCGACCAGGCGTTCCGCGCGAAGGGCAGGATCTTCGGCGCCACGGCGAGAATTTTCTCGCGCAACGCGCGCCCATCGATCGGCGCCGCGCCCATCCCTCTCAGCAATGCGTTGTGATGGGCGAGCAGCGCTTCGATGCGCGTATCGAGCTCGACGGGATCGGCCAGATCGCAGACCCGGATCGCGCGACGCGCAACCTTGTCCTCGTAGGCCGGCCCGATGCCGCGGCCGGTCGTGCCGATCTTGTCGGGCCCGCGCTGCTCCTCGCGCAATTTGTCGAGCTGACTATGCAGCGGCAGAATCAGCGATGCGTTGTCGGCCAGCATGAGATTGTCCGGCGTCACGGCGACGCCCTGCTTGCGCACGGTCTCGATCTCGTTCAGCAACGCCCAGGGGTCGACAACGACGCCGTTGCCGATGATACCGAGTTTGCCCGGCCGCACGACGCCCGACGGCAGCAGGCTCAGTTTGTAGGTCTGGTCGCCGACGACGAGCGTATGGCCGGCATTATGTCCGCCCTGGAAACGCACCACGACATCGGCGCGCTCCGAGAGCCAGTCGACGATCTTGCCCTTGCCTTCGTCGCCCCACTGGGCGCCCACGACTGCCACATTCGCCATCGACCTATTGCCCCATTTCGTTCGCGATACGTCAGACCGGAAGCGGCCGGTCGCCGTCCAGCCAGTGATCGCAGCCGAGTCGCTTCGCTTCGGCCGCATTGTCGCGCGACGGCGCAAGCCCGGCGACGGTGATCCAGCCATCCGCGCGTAACGCCGCGCCTTTGGCGCGATCGCTGCCGGCCGGCAGATAGATCCGGCGCATTCGTGCCGCGGCCGGCAGCGCCTGCAGCACGGCATCGAGATACAGGCTGAAGCCGGTCGACGGATCGCCCGCCGCGCTCAGATACCGGCCGCCGCGCCCGAGCTCGCCGCGCGCGCTCGGCGCAAAGAGGCTGAACCCGACGCCGGTGTGATATTCGAAACCGCGATGCTCGAGCGGATCGACGGTCAACGTCAGTTCGGGCGCCGCGCGTCGCACCGCATCGACGACCGCGACGAGTTCCTCGCGCGAGGCCGCGGCATCCGCCGGCAGGTCGATTGTCGCAAGCGCCTTGAGCGCGGCACCCGCCTCGCCCGAAACCGCCAGCAGCCGGTCGATCAGCGCAACGTCGCGCCCCAGCAGCCGGCGGCATTCGCCGGCATCGCGCCGGTCGAGTGCGAGCGTCAGCGCCGCCGCCTTGTCCCCTGCGAGGCCGAGCGACGCGGCAACGGCCGGCACCAATGTCGCGATGTTGAGATCGACCGTGATCGCACCGATGCCGACTGAGGCGAGACCTTCGGCCGCAACGACGATCGCTTCCGCATCGGCGGCGGGCCCTTCGGCACCGATCAGCTCCGCGCCGACCTGGCCGAGCTGTCGGCCGGGCTGCAGCGCCGTGCCGCGGACGCGCAACACCTGGCCGGCATAGGAAAGCCGCAAGGGCCGCGCGACGCCGGCAAGACGCGCCGCCGCTATGCGAGCGACCTGCGGTGTCATGTCGGCGCGCAGCCCCATCATCCGCTGCGACACCGGATCCATCAGCCGGAAGATATGCGCCGACATCGCCGCACCCGCGCCGGTCAGCAGGCTGGTCTCGAACTCCATCAGCGGCGGCTTCACGCGGTCATAGCCATACCGCGCGAACGAGCCCATCAGCCCTTCGACCACGACGGCTTCCCGCCCCGCGTCCGGCGGCAGCAGGTCGCGGAACCCTTCGGGCAGCAACGCATCTTCCTTGACGAAGGTCATTGGTTTCGTTCGTTCGGAGTTGAGCGGGACGCGGCTTTCCTAGCGGCTCGCGGGCGCGAGCGCCAGTTCGAAATAGCGCAGCCGCGGGTGGCGGTGCTCGCCATAGGGCGGGATCTCGCGAAAGCCCAGCGCACGATAAAGCGACTGCGCCGCCACCATCGCATCCACCGTATCGAGTCGCATGGCGCGATAACCGCGCGACCGGGCAGATTCGAGCGCGGTCTCCGTCAGCCAGCGTCCGAGCCCCAGCCCGCGCGCGGCCGGCCGCAGATAGAGCCGCTTGATCTCGCAGATGCCGTCATCGACCGGCCGCATGCCAAGACAGCCCACGATCGCATCGTCGACCGAGGCGAGCCACAATCCGCCCTGCGGGGGCGCATAATCGCCCGGCAGCATCGCGAGTTCCTCGTCGAAGCCCTGGAAGCAGAGACTGAAATCGAGCGTTCCGGCATATTCCAGAAACAGCGTGCGGATGGTTTCGATATCCGATGCGCCACTCGTGCTACGGATCGCGACCGAGCCGGCGTCTTTCAACGCGCGCCCGACATTCTTCCCCGCTGCGTCCGCGATGCTCATGCCGCCTTGCCCGCCGCGCGGATTTCGGCCGACACGCTATCGACGATCTTGCCGATCAGCGCTTCGTCCTCGCCTTCGACCATCACCCGCACGACCGGCTCCGTACCGGATTTGCGCACCAGAATCCGGCCCTTGCTGCCGAGCGCCGCTTCGCCGTCGCGGATCGCACGCTGTACGACCGGCCGCGCCAGCACATCGCCGCCATCGACGCGGATGCTCTCGAGCCGCTGCGGCATCGCCGTGAAGCGCCGGCACGCGACACTGGCGGGCTGTTTCATCGGCACGGTGACGGCCAGAACCTGCAGCGCCGCCATCAGCCCGTCGCCGGTCGTGCCGAAATCCCCGAACACGACATGGCCGGATTGCTCGCCGCCGAGATTGAATCCGCCTTCGCGCATGCGCTCGACGACATAGCGATCGCCGACCGCCACGCGCTCGAGCTGCAACCCGATCGTCGCCAGATATTGTTCGAGACCGAGATTCGACATCGCTGTCGCGATGACGCGATCGCCCTTGATGCGCCCGGCTTTCGCCCAGGCGCCGGCAATGACCGCCAGAATCTGGTCGCCGTTGATCGTCGCACCCTTCTCGTCGATCAGAATGACGCGATCGGCATCGCCGTCGAGCGCGATACCGAGATCGGCCTTCTCGTCGACCACGCGCCGCGCAATGGCGTCGGTCGAGGTCGCGCCGCAATCCTGGTTGATGTTGAAGCCGTCCGGCGACACCGCCATCGGCACGACCTCGGCGCCGAGCTCCCACAAGACCGTCGGCGCAACCTTGTAGGCCGCACCGTTCGCGCAATCGACGACGATCTTCAAGCCATCGAGGCTCAGGCCCTTCGCGACGCTGCTCTTGACGAACTCGGTGTAGCGTCCGCGCGCATCCTCGAGCCGCTGGGCCCGGCCGAGCGCGGCCGGCACCGCCGGCACCAAAGCCTTCTCGTCTGCCATACGCGCTTCGATCGTCGCTTCGGCCGCATCGGAAAGCTTGTAGCCGTCCGGGCCGAACAATTTGATGCCGTTATCTTCGTAGGGATTATGCGAGGCCGAAATCATCACGCCGAGATCGGCGCGCAGCGAGCGTGTCAGCATCGCAACCGCCGGGGTCGGCAGCGGCGAGAGCAGGATCACATCCATGCCCATCGCGACGAACCCCGCCGTCAGCGCCGGCTCGAGCATATAGCCCGAGAGACGCGTGTCCTTGCCGATGACGACGCGATGGCGATGCGCGCCGCGCGTGAAATGCGCGCCGGCCGCCATCGCCAGCCGCAGCATGGTCATTGCCGTGACCGGCTCGCGATTGGCGGTGCCGCGGATACCGTCGGTGCCGAACAGACGTCGCGTCATCGAAACCCTCCGACCGCCATTCTAGGCGCGCAGAGCGCCCGGCAACAGGCGCCGCAAGCCTGCGGTTTTAGTCCCCGGCGCGGCCGATCGCGGCCTGGATTTTCAGCGCCTGCACGGTTTCCGGCACGTCATGCGCCCGGACGATGCGGGCGCCGCGGTCGACCGCCGCCAGTGCCGCTGCCAGCGAACCGCCGAGCCGGGCCTTCGGTGCCGCGTTGCCGGCGGCACGTCCGATAAAGCTCTTGCGCGACACGCCAATCAGGATCGCGCAGCCGAGTTCGCGAAACGCCCCCAGTTCGTTGAGCAAACGCAGATTGTGATCGAGCGTCTTGCCGAATCCGATACCGGGATCGATCGCGATCCGGCTCCGCGCGATACCAGCCGCTACGCATGCGTCGACCCGCGCCGCCAGATAGTCGCGCACTTCGCGCACCACGTCGTCGTAATGCGGATCCTGCTGCATCGTCTTCGGCTCGCCCTGCATATGCATGAGCACGACCGAGACACCACTGTCGGCGACGACGCGCATGCTATCCGGATCGCCGGTGAGCGCCGTCACGTCGTTCACGATCCGCGCGCCCGCATCGATCGCCGCGCGCATCACCGACGCATGACGGGTGTCGATCGAGACGATGGCGCCGGCTTGGGCAAGGCCGCGCACGACCGGCACGATGCGGCGCTGCTCTTCCCCGATCGGCACCGGATCGGAACCCGGCCGGGTCGATTCACCGCCGACATCGAGAATTGCGGCACCCGCCTCGCGCATCGCGAGCCCGACCGCGATCGCTGCCGCCGGATCGGGCAGATCGCCGCCATCGGAAAAACTGTCGGGCGTTACATTGAGGATGCCCATGACGATTGGCTCGCCGAGTGCGATGCCGGTAAAAATCGCGGGCGCAGCAGATTTCTCCGCCGCGCCCCCGATCGACACATCTATCTTGCTCGCCATTCGGGCGCGGTCCCCCGATCCCTGCGCCTTCGGGCGCCCGCTCGCAGGCGCCCGGGATTTCGATTCCGTCTAGGCGCCGGGCTGCGGCTCCGGCTCGAGGCCGCCCGGGCGCGGCCGGCCCGGCTTGTCGGCGCCATCGGTCGTCGGCACCGAGGCACGCGGCTTGTTCGGTGCGCTCGCGCCGCCGTCTTCGTCGCGGTGAATCGGCTCGCCGCGCAGCAGGCCGCGAACTTCGTCGCCCGAGAGCGTCTCGTATTCGAGGAGCGCCTTTGCCAGCATATGCAGATCGTCGAGATGCTCGGTCAAAACCTTGCGCGCGAGATCTTCGGATTCGTCGCAGATTCGCTTCACTTCCTGGTCGATCAGTTTTGCCGTCTCGGCGGAGACGCTCTGCGTCCGCGCAATCGAGTGGCCGAGGAAAACCTCGTCCTGATTGTCGTTGTAGCGAATGGCACCGAGCTTTTCGGACATGCCCCATTCGGTCACCATCCGGCGCGCCATGATGGTCGCCTGCTGGATGTCGCCGCCGGCGCCGGTCGTGATGTGCTCCGGCCCGAAGACGATCTCCTCGGCGATCCGGCCGCCATAGGCCGTCGCGAGACTGGCCAGCAGTTCGCTCTTCTTGAAGCCGTAGCGATCCTTTTCCGGCAGGAAGAACGTGAGGCCAAGTGCGCGGCCGCGCGGAATGATCGTGATCTTGTGCAGCGGATCGTTGCCCGGCACGTTCAGATTGACCAGCGCATGGCCGGCCTCGTGATAGGCCGTCAGACGCTTTTCTTCGTCCGACATGACCATCGAGCGCCGTTCGGCACCCATCATCACTTTGTCCTTCGCGGCCTCGAAATCCGCCATCGCGACGACGCGCCGGTTGCGCCGCGCCGCGAGCAGCGCCGCCTCGTTCACCAGGTTCGCGAGATCGGCGCCGGAAAAGCCCGGCGTGCCGCGCGCGATAACCCGCGGATCGACGTCGGGCGCCAGCGGCACCTTGCGCATATGCACCTTGAGGATCTGTTCGCGGCCGCTGATGTCGGGATTCGGCACAACGACCTGACGATCGAACCGGCCGGGCCGCAGCAGCGCCGGATCGAGCACGTCCGGGCGGTTGGTCGCGGCGATCAGGATCACGCCCTCGTTCGCCTCGAACCCGTCCATCTCGACCAGCAACTGGTTCAGCGTCTGTTCGCGCTCGTCGTTACCGCCGCCGAGGCCGGCACCGCGATGGCGGCCGACCGCGTCGATTTCGTCGATGAAGATGATGCAGGGCGCGTTCTTCTTGCCCTGCTCGAACATGTCGCGCACACGGCTCGCACCAACGCCGACGAACATTTCGACGAAGTCGGAACCCGAAATGGTGAAGAACGGCACATTCGCCTCGCCGGCGATCGCGCGCGCGAGCAACGTCTTGCCGGTGCCCGGCGGGCCGACCAGCAGACAGCCTTTGGGAATCTTGCCGCCGAGCCGCTGGAATTTCTGCGGATCCTTCAGGAACTCGACGATTTCCTGCAGCTCGGCCTTGGCTTCCTCGATGCCGGCGACGTCGGCGAAGGTTACGCGGCCGACTTTCTCGGTCAAAAGCCGCGCGCGCGATTTGCCGAAGCCCATCGCCTTGCCGCCGCCCATCTGCATCTGGCGCATGAAGAAGATCCAGACGCCGATCAGCAGCAGCATCGGGAACCAGGAGATCAGGATCGACAACAGCGGATGCACGGTGGATTCGATCGGCGCCGCGGTGATCGAGACGCCGCGCTCGGCGAGCTTCGCCACCAGATTGGGATCTTCCGGCGAATAGGTCGTGAAGGCCCGCCCATCGCTGGTATGGCCATTGATGGTGCGGCCCTTGATGGTCACATCCGAGACTTGGCCCGTATCCACCTCGGTGAGGAACTGGGAATAGCTGATCTCGCTCTCCGGCCCCCGCGTCGATCCGCCATCGAACAGATTGAACAGGGCGATCAGTAGCAGCGCGATCACGATCCAGAGCATGAAGTTCTTGGTCAGATTCACGGGGTCTTGTTCCTCACCCAAAGGCCGCCACAGCGGGCGGCCGGGAAAACTTTGATATCACTCTAAATAATCTGCGAACGCCGTAAAACAACTCTCCCCTGTCGGGCGAAAACCGGCCGGGGCCAAAGGATGGCGGGGTTGCCAGCCGTCCAGCCGCAGAGTGGCCCCGTTCGGCCCGCGCCGCCAGCCCAGATGCGGCACGGCAGCAAGGCCTTGCCGGTCGTAGAGCGCCGGCAGGGTGGCCCGAACCGGTCCGGGCAGCAAGGCCGCCCGGGCCGCCGCGTCCGCCCCCAGCGTCGCCCGCCCTGCAGCACCGAGCGGCCTGACCACGAAGCCTCCGGCACGCCCTCCCTCCAAACTCAGGCGAAACCGCCGGTCCCAGACGAGCGGCGCCTTTGCCCGGATCGGGATCGCCGGCACAAGGGCGGCGGCCTCGCGACAGATCAGCACATGGCCGCGCCAGTTCATCACCCGGCAGCCGCCGAGCGTGCGGCCCGGCAGGCGGTCGGCGTGGCGCAACAGACCGAGCAGGCGCTCCAGCCCCTCGCGGCGCGGCGGATGCGCGTCGCCCCCGATCGCAAGCAGGCAGCGCAACAAGGCCGCCTGCGCGAGACCCGCGGTCGCACCGCTCAGCAATGCCGTCGGCAGCAAAAGATAACCTTCCGGCCGCAGGACTGCGCCGGTCAGCAGATCGGCGACCGCACGATCGCTGTCCGCGCGCGTATCGCCCATCGCGCTCGCGGCGGCGGCAAGGCTGCTGCGCGTCCGATCCACATCGGCAACGTCGCCGAGGGCGCGGCGCCAGCGCACGCGCTCGAAGCGCGGGTTGCTGTTCGAGGGATCTTCGACAGCAGCGACGCCCCGGATTTCCAGCGTTGCCGCAAGCCGCGTCCGCGGCAGCGCGAGCAGCGGCCGCAGCAGCCGCACACCCTCATGCAACGACACGGCCGCCATCGCGGCGAGACCGCTGGCGCCGCTGCCATGAGCGAGCCGCATCAGGATCGTTTCTGCCTGGTCGTCCTGCTGATGCGCGAGCAGGAGATGCAGCACCGCATGCTGCCGGCACCATTCGGTGAGCAGCGCATAGCGCGCCTGGCGCGCCGCTTCCTGAACGCCGGACACAGGATGCGGGCCCTTCCAGCGGAGGATGTGCTGTTCGATACCGGCGGCACGCAGCCGCTTTCCGACCAGCCGCGCTTCGGCAGCAGAATCTGTGCGCAAGCCATGATCGACGGTGAGCGCAATCGCACGCCCGCCCAGCGCCGATGCCCAGTCGCGCGCAAGCAGCGCAAGCACCATGCTGTCGCAACCGCCGGAGACGGCGATCGCAACATCCGGTGCGGTTTCAAACGGTTCGGCCGCATCCATCGCGGCCGCGAACTCGGCAGCACCGACCGGCAGCGCCGCCGGCGGCGCTGCGAAGGACGCGCGTGGCTTAGCTACAGCCGTAGCGCTGCCGCTCTCGGGCGGCACGATCCTGGATATTGTCCGGCGCATTCGGGAATTGTTTGCGAAGCTGGCCGAGCGCGACACAGGCGTCTTCGGTCTTGCCGAGCTGGCCGAGCGCCATGCCGAGCTTCAGCAGATTGTCGGGCGCCTTCCCGCTGTTCGGATATTTCTGATAGCCCTCGGCGAAGGTCAGCGCCGCCTGCTGATAATTGCCGCGCACGTAATAGGTTTCGCCGAGCCAGTATTGCGCATTGCCGGCCAGCAGATCGTCCGGGTGGCGATCGAGGAAAGTGCGCAGCGCCGCTTCGGCATCGGGATAGTTCGCCTGACGCAGCAGACCGAACGCATGCTCGTACTGTTCTTCCGGTGTCGCGCCCGGCAGATCGTACGGGACCGTGGCAGCCGCCATGGTCGTCGAGCTTGCCGTGCTCGGCGTTCCGGCACCGGTCGCGGTCGGATCGACGCCCGGCTGGGTCGAAAGCTGGGCGTTCAGGTCGTCTTCGGGGATCGTACCGAGCGTGCCGCTGCTGCCCGATGAGGTCGGCACCGGCGCCTCGCTATGCGTGTCGGCATCCATCGTCGCCGCATCGGCCGTCATGCTGGTGCCCGCATCCGACATGGAGGCACCGCCCGCAGGCAGCCCGCCTTGTTCGAGCGCGGTGAGACGGAAATCGACATCCTTGCTCAGCCGCTCGAGCTGCTGGTTCAGCTGATCGATCCGGAACGTTACCTGTTCGAGCGTACCGGTGACGCGGCTGATCTCAGCCTGGAGCTGCTGCATCCGCACTTCCTGCGACGCCGCGACACTGCCGGTCGAGCCACCTGCTGTGCCGCCCGTACCCGCGTACACATAGCGTTCCAGATCCGAGAGCTCGCGCTGCAGCCGCTCGACGCGATCGGACAATGCCTGCTCGTCCTGCGCGGCAGCGGGTACCGCGCCGGCCATCAGCAACACCGCCAGCACGGTGCCCATCAGCGATGCAAATCTACGCTTGGTCATTACGTTCCCTTTCCGGCCGCGGCCGGGAAGCTCCTTCGGCTCTCGCCCGGTTAAATCGACCACACCCGTATCATGGCCCGATTAGCGGCGAAAATATGACTTCGGGTCAGCCCGGAACGGAGAACGCCCGCCGGACAAGCCGGCGGGCGTTCAACACCATCCCTCGAGAGATCAACGAGGAAGACTACTGCGAGAGCACCGTCACGGCGCGACGGTTCTGCGCGTAGGCCGTCTCGTCGGAGCCGAGCACCGCCGGCCGCTCTTTGCCATAGCTGATGACCTGCACGATGCGGTTCGGATCGAGTCCGAGCGCCACCATGTAGTTCGCCTGGGCATTTGCGCGACGCTCGCCGAGCGCCAGGTTGTATTCGCGCGTGCCGCGCTCGTCGCAATGACCTTCGACGACGATGCGGTGCTGCGGATAGGAATTGAGCCACGCGACCTGACGCTGCAGGACGCTCTGCGCCTCCGGTGTCAGATCGTACCGGTCGTAACCGAAGAATACACGATCGCCGACTTCGGCGACGAATTCATCGACCGATCCCGGTGCATAAGACTGCACGGACGCAACGTCCGGCGCCGTCGTCGTGGTCTGACCGGCATCGCTGGTAACAACCGGCTCAGAATCAGGCTCCGAAGAACATGCGGCCGCGAGCACAAGCGCGGCTGCGAGGGTAAGCAGTTTGGATTTCATCTCGGGACCTCTCTCGACCCAAATTAAGTTGAAGCAACGCCGGTCGTACGATCTGTGGGCCAAATTTTACGGTGGCCCCCGTGTGGAGGCCCACTAGACCGACGGGCTCGGCAGAGCGCGCGGACTATATGTAGCGCCCCATGCCCGTTCAACAATAATCCGCGTTGTTTAGCTGGAAATCAAACGATTCTGGCGTATCTCCACCTACGGGATCAGGGGCGACCATGCAGGATCGGAACCATCGAGCGGCGTGATCAGTTCCCTCTCGTTATGACCGGTCAGGTCGATCGAGTAGAGGCGCACCGTGCCGTTGCCGCCGGGCGTCTGGCGGAAGAACGCCAATACGCGGCCGTTCGGCGCCCAGGTGGGCCCCTCGACCAGCCAGCCCTCGGTCAGTAACCGCTCGCCGGAGCCATCCGGTCGCATCACGCCGATGTAGAACTTCCCGCCATTGATTCGCGTAAAGGCGATCAGATCGCCACGCGGCGACCAGACCGGCGTTGCATAGCGGCCGTCGCCGAAGCTGATTCGCTGCACGTTTCCGCCATTGGCGCTCATCGTATAGAGCTGCTGTGAGCCGCCGCGGTCCGAGTTGAAGACGATCTGGCTGCCGTCCGGCGAATAGCAGGGCGAGGTGTCGATCGACGGGTCATCGGTGAGCTGGGCCACGCTCCGGGTCCGCAGGTCCATGGCGTAAATGTCGGAATTGCCGCTCTTCGCAAGGCTCAAGATGACCGCGTTGCCGTCCGGCGAGAATCGCGGCGCGAAGGTCATGCCGGGGAAATCGCCCAGCACCTCCTGCTGACCGGTCTCGATATTGAACAGGTAAACCCGCGGCCGGTTGTTGAAGTAGGAGAGATAGGTGATCTCCTGGGTCGACGGCGAAAAACGCGGCGTGAGGACCAGGTTATTGCCGTCGGTGAGAAATCTGTGGTTTTCCCCGTCCTGGTCCATGATCGCGAGGCGCTTCACGCGACGGTCCTGCGGGCCCGATTCGGCGATATAGACGATTCGCGAGTCGAAATAGCCCTCTTCGCCGGTGATTCGCTTATAGATCGAGTCGGCGATGATATGCGCGACCCGGCGCCAGTTTTCCGGCGTCGAGAAATAAGCGAGCCCGGTCATCTGCGATTCGCCGAATACGTCCCAGAGCCGGAATTCGACCTTGAGGCGGCCGTCTGCCTCGGTCGTCGTCGTTCCGGTGACCAGCGCTTCCGCGTTGATCACGCGCCAGTCGCCGAAGCGCGGCTGGGCGCGCAGCGACTCCGGTGTCTGAATGAAGGCCTGCGGATCGATCGGCTTGAACAGGCCCGAGCGCTCGAGGTCTGCTGCGACCACCCGCGCGATATCGGCGCCGAACGTGCCGTCCGGGCCGGTCGCACCGAAAAAATCGGTAATCGCGATCGGGATCGGTCGCAGCGTCGGCTGGGTGAGATCTACGACGGGTTCGGCCCGGCTTTCGGCACCGAATGTGAGAATGACGAGGGCAGCGATGGCAAATCGGCGAATCACGCGAAACCTCCCTGACGAATCTCAGCTTCCTGCGGCGGATGCCGGCGACAACCGCCTGGTCCGGAATGGCCCGGCGCGGCCCGATTCCTGCCTATAAACCCAAACTCGGGCAACTTTGTGTCATCGGTCAACCAAGAACATTGCTCGGGTCGAAGCGCATCAGGATCATTTTCCAGTTGTCGTAACGCTCGACCGGCAGCGAATAAGGCTCGCAAAGGAAGATCGCCCGATAGGCGCTCTCCGCCGCCGCCCGATAATAGCCGTCCCGCCCCATCCGCGCCGTATCGAGGATCTCGGCCCGGACGATCGATCCATCCGGATTGAGCCAGACCCTGATTTCGACCAGCAGGCTTTCGGCCTCGACCGCGCCCGCCGGCACGTTCCAGCATTTCTCGATCTGCCGGCGCAGTGCATCGATCTCGGAGATGCTCAGCGGCTGGTCGCTCAGGCTTTGCGTCGCCTGCGGCTGCGAAGGAACCTCGACCGGCTGGGTCGATGCAGTCTCCACCGGCTGCTCGTCTTCAAGATCGCGCAGCAGATTTTCGAACGCATCGTCCTCCGGTTCCGGCTCGGGTTCCGGCTCGGGCGCAATCTCGGGCTGCTCCGGCTTCTGCGGCGGCAGTTCGGCGAGCTGCGGTTCCGGCTCTTCCTCCGCTTCGGGTTCCGGCTCCGGTTCGGGTTCGGCCTCGGGTTCCGGAATCGGTTCAGGCTCCGGTTCGACGATCGGCTCCGGGATCGGCTCGGGGTCCGGCGCTACAATTTCCTCGACCGCCGGCGGTTCGGGTGCCGCGGGCGGTGGCGGCGTCTCAACCACCTCCTCTTCCGGTTCGACCGGTGCCGGATCGGGCGCCGGTGCCTCGGATCGGGGCGGGTTCGTCACGTCGGTGATGTTGACCACTTCGACAGCGATCGGCGTCTCGAGCACGGCCGCGTCCCACCAATCGGGCAGGCCGACATAGGCCAGCACGAAAAAGCCAACGTGCATCACGGTCGAAAAAACGATGGACGAGCGCCGCATCGGATCAGTTATCGCTTTCCGGTTCCGTTGTGGTTTCGATTTCGGTCTCGCCGCCCGGCACGAACTCGGGCAATTCGACGATCAACGCCACCTGGCTGTAGCCCGCCGAATGGATCATGCCCATGATCTGCATTACCGATCCGTAGTCGATCGTCTGGTCGCCGCGCACGAAGATCCGCGTGTCGAGCTTGTTCTCGGTGATCGCCTGCAAACGCGGAACGAGTTTCTCGGCCTCGATCTCGGTTTCCTGCAGATAGATCTTGCCCTCGGCATCGACCGAGATGACCAGCGGCTCGTCCGGTTCGGCGAGCGGCTGTGCTTCGGTCTTGGGCAGATCGACCGGAATGCCGACGGTCAACAAAGGTGCCGTCACCATGAAGATGATGAGCAGCACCAGCATGACGTCGACCATCGGCGTCACGTTGATGTCGCTCATCGGGCGGTAGCTGGTGCGACGATGTCGCCCGCGCACGCCGCCACCGCTGCTGAGTGTCAGTGCCATGTCAGCGCTTCTCCTCAAGCTGGCGCGACAGGATCGCGCCGAATTCACCGGCGAAGGCCTCGAGGCGCTGCGCGTAGCGGCCCGTATCGCCGGATAGCTTGTTGTAAGCCAGCACCGCCGGTATGGCGGCAACAAGGCCGAGTGCGGTCGCAAACAAGGCTTCGGCGATACCGGGCGCCACGACCGCGAGCGTCGTACTCTTGGCTGCCGCGATCGATGCAAAGCTGTTCATGATGCCCCAGACCGTGCCGAACAGCCCGACGAAGGGCGCCGCCGATCCGACCGAGGCGAGATAGATCAGATGCCGTTCGAGCTGCTCCATTTCGCGGCCCAGCGTGATATCCATCACCCGCTCGACGCGCGCCTGAAGACCGGCCCGCAACATCTGGTCGGTCGACAGCAGACCGCGCGCTGCAGCCCGACGCCATTCGCGCATGGCCGCAACGAAGATCGCGGACATCGGATCGGGCGGACGGCTCGAGATCCGGTCGAACAGCTCTTCGAGCGAGCCGCCGGACCAGAAGGCTTCCTCGAACTGACGGGCCTGCGCCTGAACGCGGCGCAAACGGATCGCCTTGTCGAAGATGATCGCCCATGTCCAGATCGAGGCTACGACCAGCAACAGGATGACCAGCTTGACGATCAGGTCCGCCTGCAGAAACAGGCCCCAGACCGACATGTCCAGCGGCGCGATGGTTCCCGCCAGTTCGGCGGCGTCGATTTCGGTCTCCATGAGTGGGTACTTGCTCCCCGGATTAACGGTTTCGGTTGAGTGCTTCTCGCACAGTGGCAGGGATTCGTGTGGCGCGGCCGTCGGCATTCATGCAGGCGAGCCGGATCTGGATTCGAACCAGTTCCTCGCCGCCGCGCAGAACGCGTTGCCGCGCATCGAGCGTGGCCGCTCCTATATCGGTAATGGCGGTTTCGATTTCCAGCAGATCGTCGAGCCGTGCCGGCTTCAGATAATCCACCTCGCAGCGGCGGACCGCGAAGGTCGCACCGGTGACTTCGATCATCGCGGCATGGGTTGCGCCGAAATCGCGCATCATTTCGGTCCGCGCCCGCTCGGCGAACCTGAGATAGTTGGCGTAATAGACGATCCCGCCCGCATCGGTGTCCTCGAAATAGACCCGCAGTTCGTGGCGATGAACCGCAAGCGGCTCCGCATCCGTCGCGGGGGCTCCGGCCATGGCTTCAACCATCGACTTCCTCCGGCCCGTCGCGCATCAACTCGAGCTGGGCGGTGCCGCGCGGCACGGCGAGGCCAAGATGGCGAAAGCCGACCGCCGTCAGCATGCGGCCGCGTGGCGTCCGCTGCAGCAGCCCCTGCTGCAACAGAAACGGCTCGATCACTTCCTCGATCGCATCGCGCTGTTCGGAGAGCGCGGCCGCGAGCGTTTCGACGCCGACCGGCCCGCCGGCGTAATTCTCGGCGATGCAGGTCAGATAGCGCCGGTCCATCATGTCGAGACCGGTCTTGTCGACATCGAGTTCGGTCAGCGCGCGGTCGGCGATCATGGCGTCGACTGCTTTCGCACCGTCGACCGAGGCGAAATCGCGCACCCGTCGCAGCAAGCGGCCGGCGACACGCGGCGTGCCACGGGCCCGGCTCGCGATCTCGCGCGCGCCGTCGTCGTTCAGCGCCAGATTGAGCAGGCGCGCGCCACGGCGCACGATCTTTTCCAATTCGGGCACGCTGTAGAAATCGAGGCGCAGCGGAATGCCGAAGCGCTCGCGCAGCGGCGTCGTGATCAGGCCCGAGCGGGTCGTCGCGCCAATCAACGTGAAGGGCTGCAGATCGATCCGCACCGAGCGTGCCGCCGGCCCCTCGCCGATCATCAGATCGAGCTGACGATCTTCCATCGCGGGATAGAGGATTTCCTCGACCGCCGGATTGAGCCGGTGAATTTCGTCGATGAACAAAACATCGCGCGCCTGGAGATTGGTCAGGATCGCAGCGAGATCGCCAGCGCGCGCGATGACGGGACCGGAGGTCGCGCGAAATCCGACACCCAGTTCGCGCGCGACGATCTGCGCCAGGGTCGTCTTGCCGAGGCCCGGCGGCCCATAAAACAGCACATGGTCGAGCGGTTCGCCGCGGCCGCGCGCCGCCTCGATGAACACCGCGAGATTGCGCCGCAGCTGTTCCTGCCCGACGAACTCGGCCAGCGTCGCCGGACGGAGCGCGGTGTCGAGACCGTCCTCTTCGCGATGCTGGCGCGTGACCATGCGTTCGTCGTTCATGCCGCGCTCAGTTCTTTGAGGCCGGCGCGGATGAGTGCATCGGCCTTGGCATCGGTGCCCAGCGATCCGGCGACGCGGGCGATCGCGGTATAGGCTTCGCTGCGGCGATAGCCGAGATTGACGAGCGCCGAGACCGCATCGGCAAAGGCCGCGTTGCCGGCAACGCCTTCGGTGCCCGCGTCTTTCAGCGCCGCCGGTCCGAGCGCGATGCCGCCGGCCTTGTCCTTGAGTTCGGCGGTGATGCGGCCCGCGAGTTTCGGGCCGACGCCGTTGGCCCGCCCGATCGCCGCGCGATCCTGCGCCGCGATCGCGGTTGCGACTTCCGAGGGCGATAGCACGCCGAGAATGGCGAGCGACACGCGCGCGCCCACGCCCTGCACCGTCATCAGGAGGCGGAACCAGTCGCGTTCGGCGGCGTCGAGAAACCCGTAGAGATGGATATGGTCTTCGCGCACATGCGTGTCGATATACAGCGTGACCGGCGCGTTCGCCTGCGCGAGGCGCGCGAGCGTCCGGGCGGATGCAAAGATGTTATAGCCGACGCCGCCGACATCGATAATTGCCGCATCGCCCGCGATATCGTCGATCCGGCCGGTGAGCTTGCCGATCATGCGCGCACCGTCACGATCGGCGCGCGATCCTGCCAGAGCGATTCCGTCGCCGCATGATGGGCGTGGCAGATCGCAACAGCGAGCGCATCGGCCGCATCGGGTGTATCGGCGAGACAGCCCGGCAGCAGGACCCGCACCATCATTTGGACCTGCTGCTTGCCCGCATGGCCGGCACCGACCACCGATTTCTTCACCAGGTTGGTCGAATATTCCGCAACCGGAATACCCGCCCGCGCCGGCACCAGCAGCGCGATGCCGCGCGCCTGGCCGAGCTTCAACGTGGTCGAGGCGTTCTTGTTGACGAAGGTTTCCTCGACCGCGGCTGCGTCGGGTCGATAGCGCGCGACGATCGTCTCGATGCCGTCATACAACGCGACCAGCCGATCCGCCATCGCCATCGCGACGGATATGTCGATGCAGCCATCCGCGACATGGGTCAGCCGGTTGCCCGTCACGTCGATCACACCCCAGCCGGTATGTCGCAATCCGGGATCGAGCCCCAATAGCCGCATGGCTGTTTCTGTCCGTCTGCACGCCGACCGGTTACGCGGTCAGGCGGGTCATGAGATCGTCGGCGATCTCGAAATTGGCGGAAACATTCTGCACGTCGTCGTTGTCCTCGAGCGCATCGAGCAGCTTGAGCAGGCTTTCGGCCGAGCCTTCGTCGACACTGATCGAGTTCAGCGGCCGCCAGGCGAGCCGCGCCTCTTTCGGTGCGCCGAACCGCCCGTCGAGCGCATCGCGCACTTGGGCGAAATCTTCCGGCGCGGTCACGATCTCATGGCCGTTGCTGTCGCTCGCGACGTCGTCGGCACCCGCTTCGAGCGCCGCCTCGAACATCGCTTCGTTGCCGGCCGCCTCGCGCACGTAACGGATCATGCCCTTGCGCTCGAACATGAAGGCGACGCTATTGGTCTCGCCGAGATTGCCGCCCCATTTCGAGAACGCCATGCGGATCTCGGAGGCGGTGCGATTGCGATTGTCGGTCAACGCCTCGACGATGATGGCAACGCCACCCGGGCCGTAACCCTCGTAGCGCACCTCTTCGTAATTGGCATCGTCCTCGCCGCCGGCACCGCGGCGGATTGCACGCTCCATCGTGTCCTTCGACATGTTGGCAACGCGCGCCGCGACGATCGCGGCCTTCAGTCGCGGATTGTTCTCCGGCAGCGCACTGGCCCGCGCCGCGACGGTGAGTTCCCGGATCAGTTTCGTGAACACCTTGGCGCGCTTCGCATCCTGTGCGCCCTTCCGGTACATGATGTTCTTGAATTGAGAGTGGCCCGCCATTCGTTCCTTCCACCCCTAGATAATGAGGGCGTTTTCCAGTAATATACCAAATCTGGTGGGTTCAGAAGGCGCCATTGCGGACTGATAATCCGCTTTTATGGCGATAATGCGGCGCCTTCTAGCAGGAAACGCCTGTTGCCCCAAGGGGATATGGCATTCGGGGCCAGGTGCGATCCCTGTGATCGGTTTGAGGGGAAACCGTCCATGCGCAAAGCGAAACCACGACGCAGCAGCCAGGCCGCGAACGCGGCACCGCCCGCCGAAGCCGATTGTCTCGATGCGATCGCCCGCGAGGTGGATGCACTGGCAACAGAGTCGGCGATGCGCGCCCTCGATGCGGCCGCAAGGCTGGCTGCGGCCGACGATCCCGGCGCGGGTCCGCGCGTCGCCGAAGTCGCGGCCGATGTCAGCGCCCATACGCGGCGCCTCGAAGCGGAAATCGGCAAAGTGTTGCTCGCGCGCCGTCCGCTCTAGGCCGACCTCGTCACACGCGGTTCTCAGCCGTCTTTCGCCGGCATCGCCGGCGCCAGCCGACCGGCAACGCGGATCGGTTCGACGCGCAGCGCCAATCCCGTCTTGTCGTCGGTTTCGAGAAACACGCCGCAGAGCGTCGCCGGTCCGTTCGCCGGCGATAACCGGTCGGTCGGCAGCTTGCGCACGAACCGCGCGATCGGTACCGCTTTCTCCATCCCGATGACGGAATCATAGTCGCCGCACATGCCGGCATCCGACATGTAGGCCGTGCCGCCGGGCAGGATCTGCTGATCGGCCGTCGGCACATGGGTGTGCGTACCGACCACCATCGATACGCGCCCGTCGACCATATGCGCGAAGGCCATCTTCTCGCTGGTCGCCTCGGCATGGAAATCGATGAAGATCGCATCGACCGATCCGGCGAGGCGGTGACTCGCAAGAACTTTCTCGCCGACCGCGAACGGATCGTCGAGCGGGTCCATGAACAGCCGCCCCATCAGATTGACGACCAGTACCTTCTTGTTGGCCCTGGTCGCGAAAACGCCGCTGCCCTGGCCCGGCGTGCCGGCAGGGAAATTCTGCGGGCGCAGCAGACGCGGATCCTGGCCTATGAAACCGACCGTTTCGCGCTGGTCCCAGACATGATTGCCGGTCGTGACGACATCGGTCCCGACGTCATAAAGCTCGCGGCAGATCTTGTCGGTGATGCCGAAACCGCCGGCCGCGTTCTCGCCGTTGACGATGACGAAATCGATCGCGAGCGTCTCGCGCAAACGCGGCAGGTGCTCGAGGACCACCTCGCGGCCCGAGCGCCCCACCAGATCGCCTAGAAAAAGAATGCGCATGTCAGCGTTCGCCTGGCCGTGCGCTCAGCGCGCGATCCGAAGCGCGTCGCGCTCGGTCACGATCCAGTCGAGCTGCGCGTCGGTTTCATCGTGCGGGACCGCGTCGATCTCCTGACCGGCATAGGCATAGCCGACCGCGAGGGTCGGCCCGATCGCGCGCAATCCAGCGATCGTGCGATCGTAGAAACCGCCGCCATAGCCGAGCCGATAACCCTGCCGGTCGAAGGCCAAAAGCGGCACGACGAGAATCTCGGGCACGCATTCGGGCGATTCTTTGCTCGGCGTTTCGACATTGAAATTGCCGCGCACCAGCGGCGTGTCGGGCGCCCAGATGCGGAAGCGCAGCGGCAGCCCGCGCTTCTCGACGACGGGCAGGCCGATCGGGTGGCCGCGTTCGTGGAGCGCATACATCAGCGGCCGTGTATCGAACTCGTCGGGCAACGGCCAGAAGGCGGAGACGATCGCGCCATCGTGCAGCGGGATCGATGAGAGAAAATGATTCCTCGCGATCTCGCCCGCGCTCGGTGCCGCTCGCGCGGCCGCATCGCGACGGCGTTCGGCCATCTCGTGGCGCATCGCGGCTTTGATTGCGGGCAGGTCGGACAGGCTGGCGGTATCGGTCATGACCATCGTTCGTGGGAATCCTGCTTCGCGCCGGATGCCGCCGGTCGCGATTTCGCGCCGGGTCGACAGCGTTGTCGCCGGGCACAAAATCGAGTGGGCGCTATGCGAAAATGAGCGGACGGCGCCGCCTTGACCGATAACCCATGTATCCTCTGTGGCCTGCTTATGCAGGTGGGCGCCATATACCGAAGCCAAGGCTCCGGCAGAGACAGCTCCCTAGAGGTCGATATTGGCCCCAGGGATAGTGGGGGTCTGTCGCGTCGGGCAGCAACCGTCCTTGAGGGAAGTTAGGCGGCCTCAAGCTTCCCGGCAATGGCCTCGACCCGCGACGCGAGGTCGCCGATGGCGATTGCGATGGTGTCGAGCTCGGCAAGCGCGCGTGCCGGATCGGCCGGACCCCCGCTGCGTTGTCCTTCGAGTTCGTCGGCGACCAGCAGCCCCGCCATCAGCATGAGCTGCGTATCGCCGACCTGACCGACCTGGCCGACCAGCCGATCGACCCGCGCGGCAAGCTCGCCGCCGAGCCGGCGCAGCTGTTCTTCCTGACCGGGATCGCAGGCGATCTCGTAGGTACGTCCGTTGACGGTGAGCGCCACCATCGGCATCGGCTCAGGCCTCCGCCACGCTGCGCAGGCGACCGATAACCGCATCGATGCGCGAGGTGACCGTGCGAGCCTCGGCCTGCAACGCGGCATGCGAATTTCGCAGTTCGCGCAGTTCGCCCTGCATGGCGGTCTGGTCCGCGCCAATGCGTCGCCCATGCGCGTCCAATGCCGCCTCGAGGCGGGTGACCGCCGCGGTCAAACGATCAAGTTCGACGCTGATCCGATCTGTCACCGACAAGGCCCCATCCTCACATGCCGGTTGAAACAAAGCTCGCAATTGTCGGCAGGATAGGTGCGGCCCCGAAACCCGTCAATTGCCGCACTTCCACATATCCGAGACCAGGGCGGGGAATCCCGGTTGACGCTCGGTAAGCCGGCCGGCATGGTGCGCCGCGTCCGCTGCCGGCGCCACGATTCCGGCGCGACTCCCGGGACTTCGACGAGAAATCGATCCTCAGATGGACGCTGCCCGCACTGCCCCGCTTCACGGAACCGAGGCGCCGGTGACGCACCGCGACATGGCGAATGCGCTACGCGCGCTCGCAATGGATGCGGTCGAACAGGCGAAATCGGGTCATCCCGGCATGCCGATGGGCATGGCGGATGTCGCCACGGTTTTGTGGACCCGCTTTCTCAAATTCGATCCGGCAGCACCCGATTGGCCCGACCGCGACCGTTTCGTGCTCTCGGCCGGACACGGTTCGATGCTGCTTTACGGGCTGCTGCATCTCGCCGGTTACGCGGACATGACGATCGACGAGATCCGAAATTTCCGTCAGCTCGGCTCTCGCACCGCCGGCCATCCCGAGTTCGGTCATGCTTCCGGCATCGAAACCACGACCGGGCCGCTCGGCCAGGGCCTCGGCAATGCCGTCGGCATGGCACTCGCCGAGCGCATGCTCGCCGCCGAGTTCGGCAAGGATCTGGTCGATCACCACACCTATGTGATTGCCGGCGACGGCTGCCTGATGGAAGGCATCAGTCACGAAGCGATCTCGCTCGCCGGCCATCTGCGCCTCGGCCGCCTGATCGTTCTGTTCGACGACAACCGGATTTCGATCGACGGTCCGACATCGCTCTCGGTCTCCGACGACCAGCTTGCGCGCTTTGCTGCCTGTGGATGGAATGTAGGGAGTGTCGACGGGCACGATCCCGAGGCGATTGCTGCGGCGATCGAGGATGCGCGCGCGAGCGACCGCCCGTCGCTGCTCGCCTGCCGCACCGTGATTGGCTACGGCGCGCCGACCAAGGCGGGCACCGCGGCGACGCATGGTTCGCCGCTCGGCGCCGACGAAATCAAGGGTGCGCGCGAACAACTCGGCTGGACCTCGCTGCCGTTCGAAATTCCGGCACCGATCCGCAATGCGTGGCGCGAAGCCGGCGCCCGCAATCGCGCGCAACGCGATTCATGGCAGGCGCGTCATGCGGCCCATCAATCGCGCGGCGAGTTCGATCGCCGCATCGCCGGCACAGTACCGGGCGCCCTGGCGAAGGCGATTGTCGAGGCGAAGCGCAAGGCAAGCGCCGAGGCGCCGAAGATCGCGACGCGGCAATCCTCGCAGAACGTGCTCGAGGCGATCGTGCCGGTCATGCCGGAACTGGTCGGCGGTTCGGCCGATCTGACCGGCTCGAACAACACCAAGACCAAATCGATGAAGCCGGTCACCGCCGACGATTTCGCGGGGCGCTATATCTATTACGGCGTGCGCGAGCACGGTATGGCGGCGGCGATGAACGGCATCGCGCTGCATCGCGGCTTTGCGCCCTATGGCGGCACGTTCCTCGTCTTCACCGATTATTGCCGGCCCTCGCTGCGTCTTTCGGCGCTGATGGGCCTGCGCGTCGTCTATGTGATGACCCACGATTCGATCGGCCTCGGCGAAGACGGCCCGACGCATCAGCCGGTCGAACATCTGGCGGCTCTGCGCGCGATACCGAATCTGCATGTGTTCCGCCCGGCCGATACGATCGAGACCGCCGAATGCTGGCAGCTCGCACTCGAAAGCAGCGGTACGCCGTCGATCATTGCGCTCAGCCGCCAGGCGGTGCCGACCTTGCGCACGACGCATAGCGACGAAAATCTTTCGGCGCGCGGCGGCTATGTACTGCTCGACGCCTCGACCGCGCGGCGCGCGACGATCATCGCAACCGGCACCGAAGTCGAAATCGCCGTCGCGGCGCGCGCCAAGCTCGAGGCCGATGGCATCGGTACCGCCGTCGTCTCGATGCCCTGCTGGTCGCTGTTCGATGCACAGCCCGATTCCTATCGCGATTCCGTGCTGGCCGGGCCGGTGCGTATCTCGATCGAAGCCGCCGGCACATTCGGCTGGGAACGCTATGTCGGGCCCAAGGGCGGCTCGGTCGGCATGACCGGGTTCGGCGCATCGGCGCCCGCGCCCGATCTCTACCGTCATTTCGGCATCACCGCCGATGCGGTCGTGGACAATATCAGGAAGCGGCTCTGATCCGCGCGGCTCCAGGCCGCGACTTGAAGGGCTGCAACAGACAGAGTTGGAAAGACGGAGGCAGTGATGGCAGTGCGCGTGGCGATCAACGGGTTTGGCCGCATCGGTCGGCTGGTGTTGCGGGCGATTCACGAAAGCGGCCGCAAGGACATCCAGGTGATCGCGATCAACGATCTCGGTCCCGTCGAGACCAATGCGCATCTGCTGCGCCATGATTCGGTGCACGGTCACTTCGCCGGCAAGGTCAAGACGAAGAAGGATGCGATCGACGCCGGTCGCGGCTGGATGACGGTCACCGCCGAGCGCGATCCCGCGAACCTGCCCTGGAAGAAACTCGGCGTCGACATCGCGCTCGAATGCACCGGCATCTTCACCAGCCGCGAGGGCGCATCGAAACATCTCGCGGCGGGCGCAAAGCGCGTGCTGATCTCCGCCCCCGCCACCGGCGCCGATCTCACCGTCGTCTATGGCGTCAACCACAAGAACCTGAAGAAGAGCCACACGGTCGTCTCGAACGCATCCTGCACGACCAATTGCCTGGCACCCGTCGCCCATGTGCTCGACCAGGCGATCGGTATCGAACATGGCTTCATGACGACGATCCACAGTTACACCGGCGATCAGCCCGTGCTGGATACGCTGCACAAGGACCTCCATCGCGCCCGCGCCGCGGCGCTCTCGATGATCCCGACCTCGACCGGCGCGGCCAAGGCCGTCGGTCTCGTGTTGCCGCAGCTCGCCGGCAAGCTCGACGGCACGTCGATCCGCGTACCGACGCCGAACGTGTCGGTCGTGGATTTCAAATTTCGCTCGAAAAAGGCGACGTCGATCGAGGCGGTGAACGAGGCGATCAAGAAGGCCGCAGCCGGCCCGTTGAAGGGCATTCTCGCCGTCAACGACGAGCCGCTGGTCTCGACCGACTTCAACCACAACCCGGCGAGCTCGATCTTCGATCTGGGACAGACGCAGGTGATCGAAGGTCGCTTCGTGCGCGTGCTCTCCTGGTACGACAATGAATGGGGTTTCTCGAACCGCATGGTCGATACGGCGGTCGTGCTCGGCAAGCTCTAACCGGAGAGCCCCGGCGCACGACGCCGCGATCCGGCGCTAGAATGGCCGGCATGGACCGGCCCGTCATTCTTCTGCGCGATCGGCGCGAGGCCGAGATCGCACTGCGCGCCGCGGCAGCGACGGGCCGACCCATCGCACTGCTCAGTGTTCCCGATGCGGCCCTCAACGCGGGGATCGGCTGGTTCGATGCGGTCATGCGCTTTGCGCGTGCCGCGGTTCCCGACGCCGATGCGATCGGCCTGATCGATTGCGCGGACCGGCCCGATCTGGTCCAGGCCGCCTTCCATCAGGGGATCGAGGGCGCTGTCTTTCACGGCCGCAAAGCGGTTTTCGACAAGCTCGCCGATATCGCCGCGCAATCCGGTCGGCTGCTGCTGCGAAGCCGGCCGCCCGCTTTGGCCCTTCCGGAGCACCTCCCCGGGGCAAAGCCACAGGCGGAAACCAGCGACGCAGCGGATCTCGCCTGGCTGCGGGGCCAGTTGAAATGACCCCGACCCTCCGCTATTCACCCCGCACCGGCTCGTGCGCCGGTCTATTGTTCGCCATTCGGCCTTTCGGGGGATCGTGATGAAGACCACGCCGCGCGTCCGCAAAATTCTCGAGAATTACGAAAGCGATTGTCCGGGCACCAAGGCGAACCTCGCCCGCATCCTGATGCAGGGCAAGCTCGGCGGCTCCGGACGGCTGGTGATCTTGCCGGTCGACCAGGGCTTCGAACATGGCCCCGCGCGCAGCTTCGCGCCCAATCCGGCGGCCTACGATCCGCATTACCATTTTCAGCTCGCGATCGACGCCGGGCTCTCCGCTTTTGCAGCACCCCTCGGTATGATCGAAGCCGGCGCCGATACGTTCGCCGGGCAGATTCCGACCATCCTCAAGGTCAACAGCGCCAACAGCCTCGCGCAGGAAAAGAACCAGGGCATCACCGGCTCGGTTGGCGATGCGCTGCGGCTCGGCTGTGCTGCGATCGGTTTCACCATCTATCCCGGCTCCGAATTCGCCTTCGAGATGATGGAAGAAATCCGCGAGATGGCCGAAGAAGCGAAGTCGGTCGGGCTTGCCGTCGTCATCTGGTCCTATCCGCGCGGCGGGGCGCTCTCGAAGGACGGCGAAACCGCGATGGACGTCTGCGCCTATGCCGCGCACATGGCGGCGCTTCTCGGCGCGCATATCATCAAGGTCAAACCGCCGACCGCGCATCTCGAGCAGGACGAGGCGAAAAAGGTCTACGAAAAACAGAAGATCGACATCTCGTCGCTGGCGAAGCGCATCGAGCATGTCGTGCAGGCCTGCTTCAACGGCCGGCGCATCGTCGTCTTCTCCGGCGGCGCGTCGAAAGACATCAAGGGCATTCTCGACGAGGTGCGCGGCATTCGCGACGGCGGCGGCACCGGCTCGATCATTGGCCGCAACACGTTCCAGCGCCCGCGCGAGGAAGCGCTCGCGATGCTGTCGCAGATCGTCGATATCTATCGCGGCAAGGAATAGACCGGGGTTCGTCCAACCGGGCTTTGGGGGAGGCAGCGTTGGATCTCAAGGAAGCCCGGAGCTTCATCGAAAAGAACGGCATCACCACCGTCATCGGGGGCGGACCCGACCAGGTCGGCACGCTGCGCGGCAAGCGCTACACGGCCGACTATTTTCTGGCGACCGCTGCCAAGGGCTTCCGCATGCCATGGACCATTCTCAATACCGGGCCGATGGATGAATCCGCACCCGGCCAGTTCGAAGGCGGCCTCCCCGACGTGAAAGGCCGCCCCGATCTCTCGACCCTGCACCTCGCACCCTGGGAACCCGACACCGCGATGGTGTTGTTCGACTGGGTGTGGCCCGACGACAGTCCGTGCCCGTTCTGCCCGCGCTCGGAGTTGAAGCGCCAGCTCGCCCAACTCAACGAGCTCGGCTACGACGCGCGGTTCGCGCTCGAGCTCGAATTCCATATTTTGCCCACGCCGATCGAAAAGATCCGGCTCGGCCACTGGTCGACTGTGGAAACGGTGTCGAAGGATGTTCACTGCTACTCGGTCTATGAGGGGCATTTCTACGAACCGCTCTATCGCCAGATCCGGCAATGGTTCGCCGATGCCGTCGAAGGCGGCGGTTCGGAATGGGGCCAGGGCCAGTTCGAGATCACGCTCAAGGCGAGCGATCCGCTCGCGATGGCCGATCGCGTCATCGCCTTCAAGACCGCGGTCAAGCAGGCCGCCGCCGGCCTCGGCATGTCGGCGACCTTCATGGCAAAAATCCACGAGAACATGTCCGGCTGCTCCGGCCATATCCATCAGAGCCTGGTCGAACGCGGTAGCGGCAAGCCGGTCTTCCACGATGCGAAGCAGCCGCACAACATGGCGCCGGTGATGCAGCATTATGTCGCCGGGCTGCTCGATGCGCTGATCCCGAGCACGTTGCTGTTCGCGCCTTATGCGAATTCATACAAGCGCATGAAGGCCGAAACGCTGGCCGGCACGACGGCCTCCTGGGGCATCGACAATCGCACTGTGGGCCTGCGCGTCATCAACACCGATCCCGGCGCGTGTCGTGTCGAACACCGCATCGGCGGTGCCGATCTCAATCCCTATGTCGCCTTCTCCGCCTGCCTCGGCGCCGGCATGCGCGGCATCAACAAGAAACTCACCTTGCCGCCGCCGTCGACCGGCAACGCCTATCGCGCCGATGTCGAGACGGTACCTGCCAATCTCTGGACCGCGCTCGCTTTATGCGATGGCAGCCCGATCACCCGCGAAATCCTGTCGCCGCAATTCGTCGACAATCTGATGGTGGTCGAGCGCCTCGAACTGGTCGCGCTGGAATCCTTCGTCACGGATGTCGACCGGCGGCGCAATTTCGAAATGGCGTGAGCCGGACGGGACAGCGCCCGAACGGGCCCCCGCCGGGGTCGCCCGGTCCCGTTTACTCCCGTGGGTCGGAATGATAGGTTCCGCCGCCTTTCGGCGCCCCGACACCCCATCCAGACGGACTTTTCGACCCATGAAGATCAACGGCAATGCCATTCGTCCCGGCAACATCATCGAGCATGAGGGCCGCCTCTGGCGCGCGGTCAGGATCCAGCATACCCAGCCGGGCAAGGGTGGCGCCTATCTCCAGGTCGAACTCAAAGAGGTGCGCGACGGCACCAAGCTGAACGAACGCTTCCGGTCGAGCGAGACCGTCGAGCGCGTGCGGCTGGATTCGAAGGAGTACCAGTATCTGTTCAAGGACGGCGATCAGTACACCTTCATGGACAACCAGAATTTCGAACAGATCACGCTGCCCGAAGACATGATCGGCGAGCCCGCCGCGTTCCTTCAGGACGGCATGATGGTGACGATCGAGAGCTACGAAGACAGCCCGATCAGCGTGTCGCTGCCCGACAGTGTGATCATGCAGATCGTCGAGGCGGATGCGGTCGTGAAGGGTCAGACGGCATCGTCTTCGTACAAGCCCGCGATCCTCGAGAACGGCGTGCGCGTCCTGGTGCCGCCTCATATCGAAAGCGGCACGCGGATCGTCGTGAACACGGCCGACGCCAGCTACGTCGAACGGGCCAAGGACTGAGTTCGGGCGCCGCCCGCCGCGTCGGGATGGCCCTGAACTGAACCGATGGCCATCCGCTCGCCCCTCATCAATGTCATGACCCGCGCCGCCGACAAGGCATCGCGCGGCCTCAAACGCGATTTCGGCGAAGTCGAACAGCTCCAGGTATCGGTCAAGGGTCCGGCGGACTATGTCTCGCAGGCCGATCTGCGCGCCGAACGAACGTTGCGCGACGAACTGATGCATGCCCGTCCGCGCTTCGGCCTGTTGATGGAAGAGAGCGGCGAGATCAAGGGCGACGATACCGAGCATCGCTGGATCGTCGATCCGCTCGACGGCACCACGAATTTCCTGCACGGCATTCCGCATTTCGCGATTTCGATCGGGCTCGAACGCGCCGGCGAAATCATTGCGGGTGTCATTCTCGATCCGATCAAGGACGAGATGTTCTGGGCCGAAAAGGGTCAGGGCGCCTGGCAGAACGATCGGCGCATGCGGGTTTCGGGGCGCAAGCGGATCGACCAGGCTCTGATCGCCACCGGCATTCCCTTCGCCGAGTATGGGGATCATCCAAAGTTTCTGGGCGAGCTCGGGCGGGTTATGCCGGCGGTTTCGGGCGTACGCCGTCTCGGCGCTGCGGCACTCGACCTCGCTTATGTCGCGGCCGGCCGATATGACGGCTTCTGGGAGCGGGATCTGAGCCCGTGGGACGTCGCAGCGGGGATCATACTGGTCCGCGAAGCCGGCGGTTTCGTTTCCGAGATCGAGGGCGGCGCCTCGCGCGTCGACAGCCCGAGTATTCTCGCAACCAACCCCACACTGGCGGCGCCGCTCCGCGATCTGCTCACAAGGGCGTGACAAAGGTTGGGGCGTGACAAAGGTTGGGGCGTGACAAAGGTTGGGGCGTGACAAAGGCTGGGGCGTGACAAAGGCTGGGGCGTGACAAAGGCTGGGACGTGACAAAGGCCGGGCATGACAACGGCCGGGCGCGGTTGTTCGCCCCTTGCCCCTCCGATATAGTACGTTGGAATCAAGGGTTTCTGGCGGGACGATGCGATGCAAGCGACGGTCATGAAGCGGCGTGCATGCAGCCGTGACAGGCGAGCGGCCGAACGGGGCAATGCCTCGGGTCGGGCCTTGGCACTGGCGGTCTTCAGCGCGACCTTGGGGTTGGCGCTGCCGGCTGCCGCGCAGGAGGTCTATATCGACCAATCGGTGCTCGACAGTCTCGGGCCCGGGCCCGCTGTGCCGGGCACATTGCCAGCCGGCAACTATCCCTCCGTCACGATGTACGGTTACCCGTATGAACAGGGCGGCGTCGGTGCGGCCGCCGGGGCCACCTACGGCAGCGTCTATAATCCGTACGGCAATCAGGCGGCGCGAATGCTGCGCTACCCGCCGGAATCCTATCCGCAATCGACGCTTCTGATCCGCGTCGCCAACGGCGTGACGCAGGCGACGGCTTATACCGCACCCGCTCTGCCGGCTGCAGCACCCGCCGCCGTATCGGCGCCGATCGTCCCCGCCGCCACCGCCCCCACACCCAGTACGACCACAGCGAGCAGTGCGGCCGTTGCCGATCTGAACCTGCCCGAAATTCCGCCGCCGGCACCCACGACGAGCAGCACGTCGACGATGACGGCGACGACGACCACAACGGCGCCGAGCCTGCCGGAGATTCCGCCGGCGGCCCCTGCCGTGCCCGAAGCACCCGCCGCGCTGAGTGCCGAAGAGATGGCAACCGACGAAGCGGTCGCGGCAGCGGAAGCCGAAGTCGCCGAGGCCGAGGCCGAGCAGGCTGCCGCCACATTGGCGGCTGAGGCGGAAGGCGAAGCGGTCGCCGCCGGTGCGACGGCTGAAGAAGAAAAATTGGCCGCGGAAGCCGCCGCCGCATCGACCGCGGAAGCCGCGGAAGCGGAAGCCGCAGCAGAGGAAGCCGAAGCCGCCGCCCTGGCCGCCGAAGCCGAAGCTCAGGCCGAAGCGGAAGCAGCCGCGATCGCCGCCGTCGAGGCCGAAGAAGAAATGGCCGCCGAAGCAGAAATGGCAGCCGAGGAAGAGCTCGCCGAAGAAGAAGTCGTCGAGGAAGAGATAGCCGTTGACGAGGAAGCCGGGACCCAGGAAGCGTCGCTGCCGCCGATCACGACGGCGGATGGCCAGGTGAGTGTCGTCTTCGGCGCCGAATCGGCCGATCTGCCGGCGGAAGCCGAAGGCGCGCTGCGCGAACTCGCCGTCCAAATGGCGGAAGACGAGACCTTGCGGCTCGAACTGTTGGCCTACGCGGCCGGCGACGAAGATTCCGCGAGCCGTGCCCGGCGCATGTCGCTCTCGCGCGCGCTCGCCGTGCGTGCCTTCCTGATCAACGAAGGCGTTCGCAGTACGCGGATGGATGTTCGTGCCCTCGGCAACAATATCGAAGGTGAACCGGCCGATCGCGTCGACATTTTACCAAAGACGCAATGACGCGGTCTGCCGCGTGGAAGTGCCGATGAAATCCCTGTCTCGCCGCCGGCTGCCACGATGACGCGTCCCGGTCGCTATCTCGCCTGGATGGCCGCCGGAATTCTAGCCGTGCTGGTCCTCGCGGCCGTTCTGCACGACCGCATCATCGAGGCGTTCTCGTACAATCCGGGCCTGAACGGCGGCATCTTCGTCGTGCTGCTGATCGGCATCTGCTTCACCTTCTGGCAGGTGATCCGCCTCTATCGCGAGATCGACTGGATCGAGAAGTTCCGCAGCGGCGCGACCGACATTACCGAACACGGGCCGCGTCTGTTGGCGCCGATGGCGGCCATGATCGGCGAGCGCCGCGGTCGCCTCAGCCTCTCCGCCATGTCGCTGCGCTCGCTGCTCGACGGGTTGCAGGCCCGCCTGATGGAATCGCACGAACTGTCGCGCTATTTCATCGGCCTCCTGGTGTTTCTCGGATTGCTCGGCACGTTCTGGGGCCTGCTCGGCACGATCAACGGCGTCACCAACGCGATCACCGGCATGACGATCGGTACCGGCGACGTCGCGGCCATGTTCGACCAGCTCAAGAGCAGTCTGCAGCAGCCGCTGACCGGCATGGGCACGGCTTTCAGCTCGTCGCTGTTCGGCCTCGCCGGATCGCTGATCGTCGGCTTCCTCGAATTGCAGGCGGGCCAGGCGCAGAACCGCTTCTTCAACGAAGTCGAGGACTGGCTGTCCGGCCAGACGCGCCTCGGCAGCGGCGGCCCGGTCACCGACGGCGAACAGTCCGTGCCGGTCTATATCCAGGCCCTGCTCGAGCAGACCGCCGAAAGCCTCGACAATCTGCAGCGCACCATGTCGCATGCCGAGGAAGGCCGCGTGCAGGCAAACCAGCGCACGCACACAATGGTCGAACGCCTCACCTTGCTGACCGATCAGATGCGCGCCGAACAACAGCTACTCGTCAAGGTCGCCGAAAGCCAGAACGCGCTGCAGGCCGTGCTGCAGCGCATGAACGATTCGATAGGCGCGGGCACGCAGGGCATCGACGAGGCGAGCCGCCAGCATCTGCGCAACCTCGATATCCAGATGAACCGGCTGGTCGACGAAACCGTTACCGGCCGCCAGTACATGGTTCATGAGCTCCGCAGCGAGATCAAATTGCTGACCCGGACCATCGCGGCCATCGCCGAGGGCGAGACGCCGCAGGTGCGCTAGCACCATGGCGATGGCCAATCGCCGTTTCCAGCGCGGGTTCGATGCCTGGCCGGGCTATGTCGACGTGCTCAGCACGTTGCTCATGATCATCATTTTTGTGCTGATGCTGTTTGTCATCGCACAGTTCTTCCTGACCGATGCGCTATCGGGCCGCGATCGCGCGTTGACCCGTCTCAATCAGCAGATCGCCGAACTGACCGACCTTCTGGCCCTCGAGCGATCCGCAAGCGACGAGTTGCGCGTCAATCTCGCAGAGCTGTCGGCCGAGCTGCAGGCTTCGATCGGTCAGCGCGACACGCTCGCGGCGCAGATCGCTCAACTGGACGATGCGCATCGCGATGAAGTGAGCAAGCTGCTTGCCGATATCGCGGCGCTGGAAAGCCTGCGCGACGAGCTGGCCGAAAAGTTACTGACGACAGAGACCGACAGAGAGCGCGAATTAACCGCGCAGGAGCAACTGACCGAGGAAGCGCAGCGCGAGGTCGAGCTCCTGAATCGGCAATTGCTGGCGCTGCGCCAGCAGCTCGCCCGGCTCGCCGTCTCGCTCGAAGCCTCGGAAGCCGAGGCCGTCGAGAAAGACATTCAGATCGCCGATCTCGGCCGGCGGCTGAACATCGCGCTTGCCGGCAAGGTCGAGGAGCTGGCGCGCTATCGGTCGGAATTTTTCGGCCGCCTTCGCGAGATCCTGGGCGAGCGTGAGGATATCGCGATCGTCGGCGACCGCTTTGTTTTTAAATCGGACGTGCTGTTCGAATCCGCCTCGGCCGAGCTCGGGCCCGAAGGCCAGGCGCAGATCGCACGCATTGCCGATGCGCTCCTGCAGATATCGGCCGAGATACCGCCGGAGATCGACTGGGTGCTGCGGGTCGACGGTCACACCGACCGGCGGCCGATTCGCTCGACAATCTACGATTCCAACTGGGAGCTTTCGACGGCGCGCGCGATCTCGGTCGTCGAAGATCTGATCGCGCGCGGTCTGCCGCCCGAGCGGCTCGCCGCCGGTGGCTTCGGCGAGTTCCAGCCGCTCGATGCGGGCGACAGCGAAGAAGCCCTGCAGCGCAATCGCCGGATCGAGCTCCGGCTCGACCAGCGCTGATTGCGACGATGGCGACCGATGCGCGCAAGAGCGCGCTCCTCAATATCGACATGGACCTGCTGCGAACCTTTGTGACGGTCGCGGAATTGAACGGCGTGACGCGCGCCGCCGACCGCCTCGGCCGATCGCAGCCCGCGATCAGCCTGCAATTGCAGCGGCTCGAAAGCCTGGTCGGAACGGCGCTCTTTCATCGCAACCGGCAGGGTCTGCTGCTGACCGAAACCGGCCAGATGCTGCGCGGCTACGCCGAGCGCATCCTCGGCCTCAATGACGAAGCGGTCGCGCAAATCGTCGCGCACAAGACCGACGGTACGATCCGCGTCGGCCTGCCCAACGACTATGCGGTCTCGCTGCTGCCGGAAAGTCTCGGCCGCTTCTCCGATGCGCATCTCGATTCGGCACTGACCGTCAGTTGCGCCTTGTCGACCGAATTGCTCGCCGGTCTCGATACCGGCGCCTACGATCTCGTGGTCGCGATGACCGGCGAACTGCCGAACCGACCCGCGGTGCAGATCTGGCAGGAGGAACTCGCCTGGGTCGGACAGGCCGGCCTCGCCACCGACAGCGAAAAACCGATGCCGCTGATCGTCTATCCGGAAGGCTGCATTTATCGCGAACGGATGATCCGCGCGCTCAACAATGCCGGCCGGCCCTGGCGCATGGTGTTCGCGAGCCCCAGTTTGTCGAGCCTGGTCGCGGCCGCCAAATCGGGCCTCGGTCTCACCGTGCTGTCGCGCCGCACCGTGCCGGCGGGGCTCGCGGCCTTACCGGCCAATGCCGGCCTGCCGGCGCTCGATCCCGTCTGGGTCGGTCTTTATCGCAGCAGCAATCTGCCGCCGGCCGCACAGCGCCTGGTCGATTTTCTCAAAGCGAGTTTCGAACCCGTCGTCGCACCGCCATCGACGCGCACGACCAAGCCGGTGCGTCGCCGCCGCGCCTGAGATCGGGCCGGCAGCATATAGATGCTCGCCGCCGCTCGACGGCGAACGCGATATCCCATATAGAGTTTTCGATCGTGGGCGGGTTCGCCGCTCGCACATCGCGTCGACGGTGGCTCGCGCAAATGCTGCCCGCTCGATCTCCGCAACGCCGTGGAATTCTGTCGGCAAACGCCGGACAGCAAACCGCATCAGCCAGCGCAGGGTTCGCTATGCCACTATCCAAACCGACCGATACCGATAGGACTTTCATGCGGCGTGCGCTCGAAGAGGCGCAGGCGTCGTTCGATGCCGGCGGCCTGGCCGTCGGCGCCGTGCTGGTGGCAAATGGCGCGGTGGTCGCCACTGGCCATAATCGCTCGATGCAGACCAACGACCCCACCAGCCATGCCGAAATCGATTGCCTGCGCCATGGCGGGTTACTGGCCGGCGGCTATGCCGGCACCTGCCTCTATACAACCCTCAGCCCGTGCCCGATGTGCAGCGGCGCTGTCCTGTTTTTCGGTGTGCCGCGCGTGGTCGTCGGCGATCGCGAAACCTATTCCGGAGACATCGGCTTTCTTGCCGATCGGGGCGTCGATGTGGTTGTGCTCGACGATCCGGACTGCCGGGCGCTGCTGCGACGGTTCATCGAGGAACACCCTGCGCTCTGGAACGACGTCGTCGCCGGCGACCGCGGTCACTGACCGGCCGCCGCACCTGAGATCAGGCCGGCAGGATGTATGCGTTCGCAGTGTCCCAGCCGATCGCGAGCGGCCGGCCGGGTTCGAGTTCAAGCGCGGCCACGTCGCGCTGCGGCTTCTGCACCCGGAGCTCGACGCCCGATGGCCCCTCGATGAACAACGTCACCACCGAGCCGATGAACTGCTCGCTGACCAGATTGCCGGTGACCGTATTGGCGGCACCCGCCGGGCCGATCGCGATGCTGTCGGCGCTCACCACGTAATCGACCTGATCGCCGACCGACGGCGTATTCGCCTTCGGCAGCGGCGCCGTGAACCGACCCGCCGGCGTTGCCACCGTGACGCGCCCGTCTGACGCCGCTTCGACCCGCCCGCTCATGATGTTGTTGGTGCCGACGAACCCCGCGACAAACCGGTTGACCGGGTTGCGATACACATCTTTTGCCGGGCCCGCCTGCTCGATCCGCCCGCCATTCATGATGACGACACGACTTGCCATCGCGAAGGCCTCGGACTGGCTGTGCGTCACGTAAAAGAACGTGATGCCCAGTTCGCGATGCAGGCGGATCAGCTCTGCCTGCATCCGCACCACGAGATGCGCGTCGAGCGCGCTCATCGGCTCGTCCAGTAACAGGATTTCCGGCTCGGTCACCAGCGCCCGCGCAAGTGCGACGCGCTGGCGTTGACCGCCGGAGAGTGTCGCCACGTCGCGTGTCGCGAATTCCGCGATCCCGAGCCGCTCGAGCCACTGCATCGCGCGCTGCCGGCGGTCGGCGGCCGACATGCCGCGCATCTTGAGACCGAACTCGACATTCTTCTGCACGCTGAGAAACGGAAACAGCGCGAGGCTCTGCCAGACCAGCGGCGTATCGCGCTCCCACGGCCGGACATCGTTCATCAGCCGGCCGCGCAGCCGGATCTCGCCCGAGGTCGGCTTTTCGAGACCGGCGATCATGCGCAGCGTCGTCGTCTTGCCGCAGCCGCTCGGCCCCATGATGGCAATGAACTCGCCCTTTTCGATCGTAAGATCGATGCTGCGGACCGCCTGCGCGGGTCCATAGCTCTTGGAGAGTTGCTGGAGCGTGAGGAGCGTTTCAGCCATGGTCGGTACTTTCGCCGGCTGCCGCCTTGGCTACTGCCAGACGGGTACGGGCCGGATTGCGTGCGAGAAGGGCCACCTGCGCCAGAATGACCAGCGCCATGGTGACGGTGAAGACGATGCTGCCGATCGCATTGATCCGCGGACTGACCTGACCCTGGAACATTGCAAGAATCCGGACCGGCAACGTTTCGGCGAAACCGGACACGAAGAAGGCGATCGCGAACTCGTCGAACGAGACGGCCATCGTGATGAACAGCGCCGACAGGATCGCCGGCAGCGTGAAGGGCAGGATGATCTCGACCATCGTGCGCCATTCGCTGGCGCCCAGGTTCCAGGCCGCCGCCTCCATGCTCGGGTCCATCTGCGACAAACGCAGCCGTACCAGCGCCATCGCAAACGGCATGCACAGCACGACGTGGCTCAGGATCACCGAATGGAGCTGGCCGAACAGCCCGATCTGCGAGAGGAATACCAGCATCGCGAGGCCAAGGATGACGACCGGAATGGTCGGCGGCAGCAGGGCCAGCGCCAGATAGAAGTTCTTGCCGAAGAATCGGAACCGGTAATCGGTATAGGCCGCGCCAAACCCGAGCAGCGTTGCAATCACCGCGACGACGGCACCGACGATGATCGTGCGCCGCAGCGCCGGCCACAAAGTCGGATCGTCGGCGATCGCCTCGTACCATTGCGTCGAGAACTCGCCGAGCGGCAGGGTCGGAAATCGATCCGAGGTGAACGACACGATGAAGCTGACGACGATCGGCGCAAAGATGAACGCGAACACGGCGCCCGCGTAGCACCACAGCAACAGCGTAAAGAGCCGACGCCCGCTCATGCCCGCCGCCCGCCCCGCCCGTAGGCGAAAATCAAAGCGGCGAAGCAGACCGCGAGGAGGGTGACCGACATCATCACGGCGATGACCGACGCTTCGGGCCAGTTGGCACCCGACTTGACCACGTCGACGATCAGAATGCTGAGCGTCGGCGGCCGGCTGCCACCGAGCAATGTCGGGCTCACATAATCGCCGAAGGAAAGAATGAACGCGAAGGTCGCCGCAAGTACGAGGCCGATCTTGGCGGAAGGTATGATCACCTGGAACACAGTCCGCAACGCGCCGCAGCGAAGGTTATGCGCAGCCTCGATCAGATTGCGGTCGACATAGGCGAGACTGAAAAGCTGGAGCAGGATCACGAGCGGCAGCACCAGCGTCAGATATCCGACCAGCGTGCCGAACAGATTATTGACCATCGCGAACGGGCCGAGCCCGAGATAGCCGAGCGCCGCATTCACCATGCCGTTGCCGGTCAGAATCACTTTCCAGGTATAGGTGCGCACCAGATAGCTGGTGAAGAACGGCGTGATCAGCAGGAACACCGCGAGCCAGCGGATGTTCGTGCTGGCGCGGAAGGCCAGCAGGTAGGCGACCGGAAACGCCATCAGGCTCGCGACTGCAGCGGCCAGCAGGCCATACAGGAACGTGCGGAAATAGATGTCCCAGAAATAGCCGGCCGAGAGCAGCTTCACCCAGTTGTCGTCGACCAATGCCGGCGTCGGGCGGAAATTCACCACCTGCCAGAACGTCATCACGACGAGGAAGATCAGCGGCGTTGCAAACAAGGCAAGCTGCCAGACGAAGGCCGGCAGGCCGAAGGTCAGGCCGAACCAGTTCGGCCGCACCGCTTCTGGCGGCACGGATCCCTGATCCGGTTTATGTCGGTCGACGGTCGCGGTCGACACGGCCCTTACTCCTTCGACAAGGTGGCGGCGCCCGGCGCAGCACGGCGCCGGTGCCGCCGATCGTCATCCCGCCCGAATGGAAGGATGCCGGCGGCCCCGCTACCGCCGCAGCGGAAACGGGGCCGTCGATCCTGTTTCAGGCAGATCGGCGCAGGTTAGAGATTCTTGAACTCCGTGAAGGCATCGTTCCATTCCGCGAGCGACTGCTGTTTCGGCAGATCGCGGATGAAGATTTTGCCTTCGGCGTACTCGTCCATGACATTGCGCTGGTCAAGCTGGTGCAGCAGCAGGGCCGCCCAGTCCGGATGCTGTTCGTTGAGCAGCGTCCAGCCTGCCTTGTTCGGGATCGAGCCGGAGTAAGCCGGCTTGATCGCAATCCGCATCTGACCTTCCGGCGAGGCCATGTACTGGAGGAAGAGCTTGGCCAGATCTTTCTTTTCGCTGGCCGACGCAATGCCCATGCACTCGCTCCACTGCAGCCCGCCTTCGTCCGGCACGATATCGTCGACCGGTACGCCGTCCTTCTTGAGGAGCAGCGTCAGCCACGCACCCGTACCCGGCATGATCCAGGCTTCACTCTGCGAAAGCATGGAGAAGGATTGTGCGAACGCGCCGATGCCGACGACCTGCGGCTTGAGGCTGTTCAACGTTCCCTTCAGCTTGTCGAAGGCCGCCGCATCGATATCGTAGGGCGGGCGGTTGCCGTCATAGAGGCTGAGGCAGAGCATCGGCGGCAGATACCAGTCGTACATGCCGACGCGACCGGTCACCTTCGGATCCCACATGATCTTGTAGGAGTTCATTTCCTCGCGTGACATATGCTCGGTGTTGTAGGTCATGCCGAGATAGCCGAAGCTTGTCATCACGGCGTACATGTCGTCGCCAGCCCAAAGGCCAGGGAAATTCTGGAACTCCGGCCAGAAATCGCTGATCGAATAATCGGCCGGATCGAGCGGATCGAGATGGCCCGCCTCGTGCACCATATGCACATACTCTGCATCGCTCAGCACGAGATCGAATGTGCCCGGGGGCGATGAATTCAGCAGCGCCAGCATCTGGTCGCCGCCCGTGTACTCCTTGCCGACAACCTTGACGCCGTGCGCTTCCTCGAACGGACCGACGACTTCCGGATCGGTGTAGCCGGGCCAGCTCAGAACCGAAAGCACATCTTCGGCGCGACCGGATTTCGGCATGGCCGATGCGGCCACGATGCCGGCGGTTGCAGCGGCGCTGCTCTTCAGCAGACCACGGCGCGAAATCGCGGCGGCGAGATGCCCTGGTGATCTTCCACGCAACATGTTTCGTATCCTCCCGTGTATTCCGCCTGTTATCGCCCGGGGTATTCCCCCTCGGGCGCTCCGACCCATGTGGAGAGGCGGCGCCAGACTAACCGTTCAGTTAACACACCACCAATTATTAGCGGTAATGGCCGGATTTGAATAGCCAATCGCGAGCGCCAGACCCGGCTGCCGCGTCGCGGCGGCGGCGCCCGCCCGCCCGCTCCCGGCGCGATGCCGCCCTCGAAACGGCCCATTACTGGACCAGCGGGCATGTCGTCGCGTTCGCGTTCGACCGTTTCCGCCCGATCATTTCCGGATGATGTTCTTTTCCGGCCCAAATGGAAAACCGGTGATGTTATCGGCGCCGTCCTTCTTGATGACCAGGATATCGTGCTCGCGATAGCCGCCGGCGCCCGGCTGACCCTCGGGCAGCATGATCATCGGCTCCATCGAGACCACCGTGTTCGGTACGAGCACGGTCTCGATATCCTCGCGCAGCTCGAGACCCGCCTCGCGGCCATAGTAGTGGCACAGCACGCCGAAGCTGTGGCCGTAGCCGAACGTGCGGTTCTGCAACTGGCCCGCCTCCTTGTAGATTTCGTTCAACTCGTTCGCGATATCGCAGCAGCGCGCGCCCGGCCGGATCAGTTCGAGGCCGCGGCGATGCACCTTCACGTTGATGTCCCACAGCCTGCGATGCGCGTCGCTGCAATGATCGAAGAACAGCGTGCGTTCGAGCGCGGTGTAATAGCCGGCAATCATCGGAAAGCAGTTGAGGCTCAGGATGTCGCCCTTCTCGATGCGCCGCGCGGTCACCGGATTATGGGCGCCGTCGGTATTGATGCCCGACTGGAACCAGGTCCAGGTGTCCATGAGTTCGCCATGCGGGAATGTCCTGCCGATCTCGCGCACCATCGCCTGGGTCGCATGCAGTGCGACCTCATATTCCGGCACGCCCTCGCCGATCGCCTCGACGCAGGCGGCACCGCCGATATCGGCGATTCGCGCGCCATGCCGGATGATCACGATTTCCTCGTCGGATTTTACCATGCGCAGGCCCATGGTGCCGCGGCTGATATCGACCAGTTCGACCAGCGGCAGCGCCGCCTCGACCTTGCGTCGCGTGTCGAGGTTCATGTGATCGAACTCGATGCCGAGCCGACCCTTGTTCGGAATCAGCTCCTGCAGCGCCCGGATGTAGTTGTCGCGCTGCCAGTCGGTGTAGACGAGATTGTCGTCGCCGACGGTGCGCCGCCACGGCTGGCCGGCATCGATATTGGCGCTGACCGTGGTCACCTTGTCCTGCGTCACGACGCAGCCGAACGGCCGGCCGAACGAGCAGAACAGGAAATCGGTGAAATAATTGATGTTGTGATACGAGGTGAACAAAGCGGTGTCGATCGCGCGATCGGCCATCAGCTTGCGCAGCCGCGTATGGCGCGATTTGTATTCCGCATCCGAGAATGTGTGTTTGACCGGCTTGCCGTTGCGGATGCGTTTCAGCGATTCGAGCATGTCGTTCTCCCCATTTCCTCAGCCGCCGGGCATGGCTTGCCGTAGCGATCGCAGGATCGAGAGTCGGGCTTTCGCCCGCCAACGGCAAATGAATTGCGCTTATACGGCGATAGCGCCGGGTTATTCCGGAATCCGCCGCAGCAAACGCCTAGAGAAAATCAGGCGGAAACCGCCTCAAAAGGCCGGTCGAACTGCAGCTCGGCAAGCCGGCGATAGAGCCCCTGCTCGCGCATCAGCGCCTCATGCGTACCGGACGCCACAATACGGCCGTGATCCAGCACCGCGATGCGGTCGGCCTTGAGCACGGTCGCGAGGCGGTGCGCGATCACCAGCGTGGTACGGCCCTGCATCAGCTCGTCGAGCGCCTGCTGTACCGCCCGTTCGCTTTCGGCATCGAGCGCGCTGGTTGCCTCGTCGAGCAGCAGCACCGCCGGATTGCGCAGGATCGCACGCGCGATCGCGATGCGCTGGCGTTGACCGCCGGAGAGCCGCACGCCACGCTCGCCGAGCTCCGTCGCGAAACCCTGCGGCAGCCGCTCGATGAACTCCGTCGCATGCGCCGCTTTGGCCGCTGCCGCGATCTCGTCGTCGGTCGCATCGGGTCGGCCATAGCGGATGTTGTCGGCCACGTTGGCGGCGAAGATCGCCGGCTCCTGTGCGACAAACCCGATCCGCGCGCGCAGCGCCGCCGGATCGGTCTCCCTGATGTCGACGCCGTCGAGCCGGATCCGGCCTGAATCGGGATCGTAGAAGCGCAGCAGCAACTGGAAGATCGTCGTCTTGCCGGCGCCGGAGGGTCCGACCAGCGCGACCCGCTCGCCCGGCGCAACCGCAAGGTCGATCGCATCGAGCGCGGCGCGATCCAGCCGCGTCGGATAACGGAAGGTGACAGTCTCGAACCGGATCTCGCCGCGTGCCGGCACCGGCAACGCAACCGGCCGCGCCGGCGCCTGGATCTGCGGCTCGGTCTTGAGCAGCTCCATCAGCCGCTCCATCGCGCCCGCCGCGCGCTGCAGGTCGCTATAGACCTCGCTGATCGCACCGACCGAACCGGCGACGACGATTGCGTAAAAGACGAAGGCCGAGAGATCACCCGGGCTGATCCGCCCGGCGAGCACGTCATGGCCGCCGATCCAGAGCACGGCCGAGATCGAACCGAAGACCAGCAGGATGACGATCGCCGTCAGCATCGCCCGCGCCCGCGTGCGTTCGATCGCGGCGACGAGCGCGGCCTCGAGCCGATCGGCAAAGCGCTTTCGGTCTTCGCCTTCATGATTGAAGGCCTGCACCGTCCGGATTTCGCGCAGGACCTCTTCGGCCTCGACGCTGACATCGGCGACCCGGTCCTGCGATTCCCGCGAGAGCCGCCGCACCCGCCGCCCGTAGGTGAGGATCGGCAACAGCACCAGCGGCACCACGAGGAAGACGAGCACCGTCAGCTTCCAGCTCGTCACAAGCAGCATGATCGTGCCGCCGATCAGCAACAGCGCATTGCGCAGCGCGACCGAAACCGACGAACCGACGACAAGCTGCAGCAGGGTCGTGTCGGTGGTGAGCCGCGAGAGCACCTCGCCGGTGCGGGTCATCTCGAAGAACGCCGGCGACAAACGGATCACCCGGTCGAACACCGCGCGACGCAGATCGTTGACCACGCGCTCGCCAACCCAGGTCACGAGGTAGTAACGCGCGAAGGTCGAGACCGCGAGCAGGACCGTGACGCCGAACAGCACGATGACGGCGCGGTCGAGTTCGCGCGGATTGCCGGCGGCAAAACCGTGATCGACCAGATCGCGCAGCCCCTGCCCCAGCGCCAGCACCGTCACCGCCGCAATGGTCAGCGCAAGCAGCGCGCCGGCAAGCTGGCGGCGATAGGGTTTGAGAAAATGCAGCAGCAAACGGAGCTGGCCCAGATCGCGGGTCGCGGCGCGGTCGGGCGCGAGAACGGCAAGCGGCTTTCTCATGCGCGATCGATCCGGGCGGCGGGCTTCTGCAAGACGGTCAGTCGAGCGCGAGCGCGATGCCGAACTCGGAAGCGAGCACTTGATCGAGCCGCTCGCTGCCGCGGGTCGAAACCCAGGCGCCACCCTTGGCATCGTCCTTGCGCTCGAAATGCCAGGCCCCGCTTTTCGGCGAGGACAGCCAGATCTGCCGGTTCGGCCCATGCCGGTTGATCACATACCGGCCGCCGTCTGCCGTCTCGATCGTCAGGATGCCGCCCTCGATGTCGATTTCGGCGCTGTCGCCGATCGCCGCGTCGAGTGCCTCGAACAGCCCGTCGATCGTGCGGCCGGCCAGTTTTTCGAAACTGCTGTCGTCCATCGTCCTGTCCGCCAATATCGGGAAGTCCGGTGCCGCATGGCAGCCGCGCGGTCTATGCCCCGGCTGGCTTGCGGCTTGCTTGGGACAGGGTATCCCTAACGTCCGGGGGGCGGCGAGGCAAGGCGCAGGGCCGAAAACCGCGCGCCGTGACACGGTGCCGCGACCTATAGCGGCCTCAACGCCCCGGTGGCGCCCCGGACTTGCTGTGCTCTTGCCTCGGGCCCCACCCTTGGATATAAACCCGGCCTTCCCGGCGGCGCCGAAAACCCGCGTTCCAGACCCAGAGTTTACCTATGAAAAAAGACATTCATCCCGATTATCATGAGATCAACGTCCTCATGACCGATGGCAGCACGTTTACGACCCGCTCCACCTATGGGAAGCCGGGCGACACGCTGCGCCTCGACATCGATCCGAAGTCGCATCCGGCCTGGACTGGTGTGCACCGTCTCGTCGACAGCGGCGGCCAGCTCGCGAAGTTCAACAAGCGCTTCAAGAATCTCGGCCTCAAGACCTAGGCCGGGGTTCGCATCCGACGTCCAGCGCCGCCGGCATCACCGGCGGCGTTTTTCGTTGCGGTAAGGGGATCCGAACCGGTCCGAGGCGGCGTGGATCACGCGCGTCCGGGCGCCTCGCCGAGCAGATCGTCGAGCCGCGCCACGCGCTGATAAAGCCGGCTGCTGCGATCGAGCAGATCGTGCAGCGAAGCCGTCAGAACCAGAGGCGACGGCGTGGCCGCGCCGCAGACATCGCGCGCGCCGAGCCGCAGGGCCGCCGCTTCGCTGTCGCGACCGAGACCGCCCTCCTGCGCCGCGCGCCGGACCGTCAGCCAGGCGACAATCTGGGTCAGCCTTGCGGTCAGTCGCATGGTCTCGCAGGCTGCCACCAGCCTGAGTGCGGCCGGCATCGGCGCTTCCGATCCCTTGCGACATTGTTCGAGATAACGGCGCACCTCGTCGAGGAGCGCCAGCGCCTCCTCCCGGGTGCGGGTCAGACTGGTCACGCTGGCCGGTCCGCTGGTTCGCGCCATCGGATCCCCCTCCGTTCGGCCGGGTTGGACCCGGCAAGAGGTGCGATCCGGCGGAACTTCTTGAAGACGGCTTCGGACCGCCTTTCCCCCACCCCCGATTCGCACCGATTTCCTTTGAATCTCAATCGGATTCCCGGCGCAAGCGAAAACGACTCGGGGCCGGCCGGCACCGAATCGCCGGCACGACTCGCATTGCTTGCATGTTCGGCCTTGCTACTCGCCCGGCGCGCGCAACGGACGACCCAAAATCGGCCTAAAAATCCCGCGACCTCCTGCCACATCCGTCTTGAATCCGGGATCGGCGGCCCTAAATCGGCTTTCGTCGGAATGCTCGAATGGGGTTTCGACGCTTAACCCCCGGCTCCGGTGTCTCGCGCGCAACCGCGCAACAGAGCCCGACCGGATCATGTTGCTCACAGGAGGATATGAACAATGCGCGGTTTCGATCTCACACCCCTTTTCCGTTCCTCGATTGGCTTCGATCGCATGCGCGATCTGATGGAAGCGACCCAGCGCATGAGCGACGCGCCGGCCTACCCGCCCTACAACATCGAAAAGCTGGGCGAGAATGCCTACCGGATCACCATGGCGGTGGCCGGCTTCGGCGAGAACGACCTTACGATCGTGGCGCAGGACAATTCGCTGGTGATCGCGGGCAAGGTCGAGCGCGAGGAAAGCGCTGACGAGCCGAAGTTCCTGCATCGCGGTATTGCGGGGCGCACCTTCGAGCGCCGCTTCGAACTGGCCGAGCATATCCGGGTCAACGGCGCGAGCCTCGAAAACGGGCTTCTCCACGTCGACCTGGTGCGCGAAGTGCCGGAAGCCATGAAGCCGCGGCAGATCAAGATCGCCGCCGACACGGGCGCCGGCAAGCAGCGCGTCATCGACCAGAAGGCCGCGTAACCGGCGCGACCTGTCGACCGGCGCGGTCATGCGGCCGGTCGATGAATTTCCAAAATCTGTCGGACTTCTATCGGGCCGGACGGCAACGTCCGGCCCTTTTTTCGTCGCCGCCGCGACGTTCAGTTCGCGTCGAGCACTTTCATCGCGTCGTCGCGATTGGCGACCGCATGCGCCTTGCCGTCCACGAGGACGTATTTCCACGTCAGCGTCGATGCCCGGGAAATCTCGTCCGGCGTGATGGCGAGCAGCTCTGCCAGCGCGCGCGGCGACCGCGCGATGATCTTTTCGGGATCGACGCCGGAAAGACGCGGGGCAAAAATCGCGTCGGCAACGCCGCCGATCGGAATGATCGTTCCGTCCCGATCCGACAGATCGAAGATGGTCCGCAGAAAGCCGTACTGCACCAGTCCGCTGCAGATGAAGTTGGCCGGCACCAGGCGCTTCTTTTCGTAGTCGCGGATCAGCGTGCTGCGAACCGCGCGCATGTAACCGGCGCCGCCCAGAAACATGCCGCCGATAATAGAGATCGCAATCCCGAATATCGTCGACCAGTCATAGCCCGCGCGGACAAAATCGAGCATGCGGCCGCGCACAAGCTTCTGCACATCGGGATTGAACCACGGACGCTCGAGGCGCAGCACGGCGAGCGCCAGCTTCGGCCCCTTTCCGGGGCCGGCACCAAGCACGTCGGCAATGCCGCGGATGGAAATCCCTTTCGGCACCGCTTCGATCAGGAAGGTCCGCTCGAACCCGCTCTGGCGATCGGGAATGAGGAATATCAGCGCCGCATGGCTGAACGGGCTGCGCGTCGCGATCCGGATCGCCCGGCTGAAGAGGCTGGTGCCCCGCACGAGCACGATATCGGCGCGCGCAAGATGCCCGCCATCGAGGAAGGTGTCGATATCCATCGGAAAGATGTTCATGGCAGCACCCGGTTGCGATCCGCCCCGCCGGTCCGCAGCTTCAGTCCTAACCCGAATAAGGCAGCCGCGCATCTCCGGATAGCGCCGGGCGGGCCCGGTTTAAGGCCCTCAGCAGCCTCCGGCCCTTTTTTTCGCCCGCCGAAAGCCGAGCTTTCTCGCAGATACTGCTTGGCATTCGCACCAACGGATCCCTAGTCGGTATCGAGGCTGTTCGCGCCACCGTACTGAACGAACGGAGGGCCGTACCCATGCCATCGACTGCCATTTCACGAATCAATTACCACCCGTCGACCCGACGGCTGTTCGTCACGTTCGTCGGATCCGGCAAGACCTACATGTATTTCGATGTGCCCAACGACGAATACCAAAGCTTCATCGCGTCGTCGTCGCGGGGCAAATATTTCAACGATCGCATACGCGACCATTACCGGAACATCGAACTGGAATCGCGTGAAGTCGGAACAACGGCGCGCCAGCGCCGGACCGCAAATAGCGCCGGCCTGACCCGGACCGCGTAACGTCCCTTTAGGCCGCGCCGAGAAACGCCTTCAACGCATCGGTCGTCGCATCGGGCGCTTCGATCGTCATCATATGGCCCACGTTGGGCAGCACGACCTGGCGCGCGTTCGGCAGCGCCTTCGCGAGCGACTGCGCGGCTTTTGGCGGCGTCATCGCGTCGATCGAACCGAGCAGCAGCAAGGTCGGGCAGGTGACCCGCGCCGCCGCGGCGAGACCGTTGGTGTAATCGGCGCAGGCCGCCATATCGTTCGCCATCACGCCGGGCCCCGCGCGCTCGAGCAGCCTGACCGCACCGCCCAGCATCCAAAGACCGGGCGAGGCATGGCCGCCGAAATGCGCGCGCCGACCGTGGCCCCAGCTCGTCACCAGTTCATAGGCGAGATGATCGTTCGCCTTGGCCGCCGCCATCAAGTCGGGATGGACCGGCATCGCCTCGGCCGTGCCGAGCAGCATCAGATGTGAGAGGCGCGTACCGCCCTGCGCTGCCGCCTCGAGTGCGATCAGCGAACCCATCGAATGACCGGCGATCGCCGCCTTGTCGACACCGAGCGCGGTGAGATAGCGCAGCAGCCACGCACCGCATTCCTCGATCGTCCGCAGCGGGTCGCCTTCCGAGCGCCCATGTCCGGGCAGATCGACCGCGAGCACGCCATAACCGCGATGACGGAAATAGCGCGTCTGCAGCACGAAGACTGTGTGATCCATCGCGGCGCCGTGCACGAAAACCAGCGTGGGCAGATTGGGGTCGAACGGCTTGCCGCCGGTGGCCGCGAACACGCGCGCGCCTTCGAATTCGATCTCCATCGCTTTACGCTTTCTGGGACGCGCGCAGCGCCTGGCCGAGATCGTCGAGAATATCGTCGATATGTTCGAGCCCGACCGACAGCCGGATCAGATCTTCGGAAAGACCGGCAACCCTGAGTGAGTCCGCATCGAGTTGCTGATGTGTGGTCGATGCCGGATGGATGACCAATGTCTTGGCGTCGCCCACATTCGCGAGATGCGAGGCGAGTTTGAGCCGCTCGATGAAGCGCTTTCCGGCATCGCGCCCGCCCTTAACGCCGAAGCTGATGATCGAACCCGGGCCCTTGGGGAACAGCTTCTTGGCCCGCGTATGATCGGGATGCGCCGCAAGCCCCGGATAATTGACCCAGGCGACCGCCGGATTCGTTTCGAGGAAGGAAGCCGCTGCCTGCGCGTTCGAGACATGCCGTTCCATACGCAGCGGCAAGGTTTCGACGCCCTGCAATATGTAAAACGCATTGGCCGGGCTCATCGAACAGCCGAAATCGCGCAAGCCTTCCGCCCGCGCGCGCATGATGAAAGCCTGCGGGCCGAATTCTTCGGCGAAATCGATGCCGTGATAGCCGGCATAGGGTTCGGTCAAAGTCGGGAACTTGCCCGATGCCTCCCAGTCGAAGCGGCCACCGTCGACGAGCGCGCCGCCCAGCGCGACCCCGTGCCCGCCGAGCCACTTGGTCGCCGAATGCAGCACGAGGTCGGCGCCGAACTCGCAAGGGCGGTTCAAGGCCGGCGTCGAGAAGGTCGAATCGATCATCAGCGGCACGCCGGCCTCATGCGCGATCGCCGCGACCGTTTCGAGATCGAGAATCTCGAGACCCGGATTGCCGATCGTTTCACCGAAGACGAGCCGCGTCTCCGGCCGGATCGCCTTGCGGAAGCCTTCGGTGTCATGCGGATGGACGAAGCTTGTCGTGATGCCGAAGCGCGGCAAGGTGAGCTTCATCAGGTTGATCGAACCGCCATAGAGGGCGGCCGATGCAACAATATGCCCGCCCTGCCCCATCAATGTCGCGATCGCGAGAAAGAGCGCGCCATGTCCGCTCGCGGTGCAGATCGCGCCGACGCCGCCTTCGAGGGCGGCGATGCGTTCCTCGAGCACCGCCACCGTCGGATTCGAGATGCGCGAATAGATATGGCCGGGCCGTTCCAGATTGAACAAGGCCGCCGCGTGATCCGTATCGCGAAACACGTACGAGGTCGTCTGATAGATCGGCACCGCCCGCGCGCCCGTTACCGGGTCGGGCTGCTGGCCCGCATGCAATGTCTGGGTTTCGAGCTTGTAGAATTTCGGATCCGCCATATCGCCCCGCCTGCCGTCCTGTCGGAATTGGGGCGCACTCTACCGGATCGGGCGCGGGCCGCCACCGGGCCGCCGGACTCCACCGGGGCCACCACGAGAGGGGCCAAAAAAAAGAGGGCCGCCGGGGCCGCGGGAAGACGATGCGGGCCGGCGGCGCCAAGGCGGTGCGAGGAGCCGTCAGGCGGGCATCGGCGAGAGGGGCGGACGCCCGCCTGATCGGATCGGCCCGGGCCCCATCGGGTTTGAAACCGCAGGGCGTACAGAGAGAGGGGCCCGGCGTCCCGACGGAGGTGGGGACGTCCTGAGATTAGTCGCCTCGCGTGACGCGGTGATGACAAAAGCGGGACGGCGCCGCGTCGAACGCAGCGCGCGGTTTACTGAAGAACGGCGTTACGGTTTCTTGAAGAACGATTCCGCGACCGAGAACTGGCTCTGCTTGCGCGCGATGTCGGCCTCGACGCGCAGGATCTCGGCCTTGAGCTCTTCGATATAGGCGCGCAATTCGTCGACCGACAGCCGTTCGAGATTGCGTTTCTCCGGCTGCTTCTTGCGCGGCTCCAGATCCTCGATATCCATGATCCCGCCTCCGGCGGCCTCATCCGATCGAGGCCGTATTCGCTACCATAATGCGCCGCCCGACACGGTCAAATCCTGCATCGTCATAGCCGCCGCCTCGTCGCGGCAGAGGAAAACCGCCAGCGCCGCGATCTCGTCGGGCTCGATCAGCCGCTTCTGCGGCATCGCCTCGGCGATGCGCGCGAAATTTTCCTCGACGCTGCCCGTCTGCCCGTGCGTCTCGATCTGGCGCAGCACATCGAGCCGCATCAGCTCGGTGCCCACCGACCCGGGATTGATGGCGTTACAGGTGACCCCGTGCTCCGCGCCTTCGAGCGCAACACATCGCGTGAGGCCGAGCAGGCCCGCTTTCGACGCGCAATAGGCGCTGTGGCGCGGCCAGCCGACATTCGCCGCCGTCGACGCGATATTGACGATGCGGCCCCAGCGCCGCTCGACCATCGGACCCATGCAGCGTTTGATCGTGCGATAGGCGCCCGACAGATTGACGTCGAGTACGTTCTGCCAGGTGTCGTCGCTATGACCGACGATCGCTTCCTGTGCCGCAACGCCCGCCGCATTCACAAGGATGTCGATGGTCGCGAGTTCGCGCACGGCGGCGGCATGAAACGCATCGATCGATCCATTGCTGCGGACGTCGAGGTTATCGGCAAAGCAGCGGACCTTCTCGGACCGGATCGCGCGCACAACATCGTCGAGCGCGTTACGGTCGGGACGCGTGGTGAAGGCCGCACCGGACAAAAGACCGCCTTCGAGCAGCGAACCGATCGCGACATCGGCGCCGGCACGCGCCAGCGCCAGCGCAATGGCGCGGCCCATGCCGGATGCCCCGCCGGTCACCCATGCAACACGGCCTTCGAGAAAGCGCTCGGTCATCGTGCATTACCTCGATTGCGCTAGAGGATTTCCTCGCCGAACCAGCGATAGACCCCGGCTTCGGTGGGACTGAACCGATCGCCCGACGGCGAGACGCGGACGAACCGCTCAAGCGCGACATAATCAGGCACGGTCCAGATCGCGATCCCGCCGGGATTGGGCCCGAGCAATCCGATGCGCCGCAGCACGAAGTTAAGCGTCGCGCCTGGCGTTTGCTTGCCGCGCTCGATGAAGGGCGCCGCAACCGCATCGGGTTTGTCGGCACCGTCGGTCGCAAAATATTCGATGTAATGCAGCCCCGCCCGATCGGGCGCCGTGCCGGTGAACAGTTCGTCGTAACAGCCCGCCTTCTGCAGATGGATCGCGCGATGCGTCGCCAGTTCATGCGCGTCGCGCAGCCCCTTCTCGGAGCGGAAATACGCTTCCCACTCGTCCATACGTTCCATGCCGCTGCATTTCCACAAAGCGAGATAGCTCGGCATGGGCCCGATTCGCATGGTCCGGCCGAACGAGCCTACCAGGGAATCGTCGGGATCGGTCCAGGCGGACTGATTGCCCAGATAGCGGAATATTTCGATCGGCATGAAACGGTCGCGTTCGACATATTCGATGTAGATCAACGAACTGCTCCATAATTTTGGGCTGCACCTATTGCTGCACGCTCGTGGTCGTCCCGCGCACGATCAGTTCCGTCGGCACGATGATATCGCGCGGCTCGCTGGTGTCGATACCGCCCGCTTCGATGCCGGTTGCGCCGACACTGGCGATCCGTTCGAGCAGCAGTTCCGCGGCACTGGCGCCGAGCTGCCGCGAGTTCGGACGCACGGTCGTCAAATCGATCTCCGGCAAGGCGGAAACGAAAATATCGTCGAAACCGGTGATCGAGATCCGGTCCGGCACAGCGATGCCGGCGCCGGCGAACACCCCCATCGCGCCGAATGCCATGAAATCGTTGGCCGAGACGATGGCGGTCGGCAATTCACCCGCACGAAGGAAATGTGCGGCCGCGTCACGACCGGACTCGATCGAGTAATCGCCCTGGGTCACATGGCGATCCTCGACCGAAAGGCCGAACGCGCGCATCGCCGAGCGGTAGCCCTGAAACCGTTCCTCTGCCGCGCTCGAATCCGCGCGTCCCTTGATGAAGCCGATGCGCCGGTGGCCGAGTGCGTGCAGATGCGCGATCGTCGCGCGCACGCCGCCCTCATTGTCCATGCCGACATAATCCGTGCTCACCGATTTATGGCGCCGGTTCAGCATGACGAACGGTGTGCCCTGCTCCTGCAATTGCAGAACCTCGTCGCTGTCCGATGCGGTCGAGGCGAGAATCAGTCCGTCGAGCTGCCTGTCCAGCAGATGCCGCAGATAGGCGGCTTCTTTGTCCTTCCGGTAATCGGTGTTGCAGACGATCAGGTTGAACTCGCGCGACCAGAGCAGATCCTCGATCCCGCGCACGATGTCGGGAAAGAACGGGTTGGAGACATCGGCCAGCAGCAGCCCGACCGACCAGGTCTGCTGCAGCCTGAGGCCCCGGGCGAGCGACGAGGCGCGATAGCCGAGCCGACGGGCCGCCTCGATCACCCGGGTCTTCGTCTCCGGCCGGACATAAGCCTTGCCGGCCAATGCCTTGGACACGGTCGAACGCGCGACGCCGCTGGCGAGCGCGACTTCCCGGATCGTGACCTTGGGCCGGATGACGACGGACATAGGCTGAAACTATCGTAAAAAATCGATTTCCGAAATCCATTTCTGGCGATAGTCTTGGGTCACCAATGAAGAACCACGCCTACAGGGAGGTCGCGATGCTTAACGCCATGGCCGGCAGGGTCCAGCCCCGCCGCATCGGTCGCCGAACCGTCTTGCAACTGCTCGGTTCGACCGGTCTCGCTTTCGTTTCGATCCCGATCCTCGGTCGCGATGCGCTCGCCGCCGACGATCTTCTGGTGTTCGACTGGGCCGGCTACGACGTGCCGGAACTGCATCAGGACTACATCAAGAAATACGGCGCCTCGCCGACCATTGCGTTGTTCGGCGACGACGAGGAAGCCTATCTCAAAGTTTCCGGCGGCTATGAGGTCGATCTCGTGCATCCGACCAGCTACGCGATCGCGCGCTATCGCGACGGCGGATTGCTGAAGCCGATCGACACATCGCGTTTGAGCAACTGGCCCGACGTGATGCCGCAGCTCGCGAATCGGCCCGGAATGTCGACCGACGGCAATCAATGGCTGGTGCCCTGCGGCTGGGGCTACAACTCCGTCCTCTATCGTTCCGACATGGTGGAAATCGAGGAAGAATCCTGGGGCCTGCTGTTCGACGAACGCTACGCGGGCCGGCTCTCGGTTGCCGGCGAGATGGACGGGACTGTGATCCCCGCTGCGATGACGCTCGGCATTCCAGATCCCTTTAACATGAGCGACGACGAACTGGCCCAGGTCGCCGACCTGCTGCGCAAGCAGCGCGCGCTCAACCGCTTCTACTGGACCGATCCGACCGAAATCGAACAGGCGATCGCGAGCGGCGAAGTCGTCGCCGCCTATACCTGGGCCGCATCGGCCAGCACGCTGAAGAGTCAGGGCATTCCCGTCAAATACATGACGCCCAAGGAAGGCGTGCTCGGCTGGATCGACGGCTTCATCATGCTGAAGGACGGACCGGGCAAGGAGCAGAACGCATACGACTATATCGATGCGTGGCTCGCGCCGGAGACCGGCCAGTGGATGATCGAGAACTATGGCTACGCGCATTCGAATGCGAAGGCGTTCACCATGGTGAGCCAGGAGCGGCTCGACGAGATCGGCATTCCCTCGACCGACGAAGTCCTCTCCAAAGGTGTGTTCCTGCAGGAAATGGATCCGCAGGTCCGGCAGAAATACATCGAGATGTTCGAAGCGGTTAAAGCCGGACAGTAAATCGCGTCTTACGACCGGAGCGTCGTGCCGAACCGCACGGCGCTCCGGCGGCGCGCTCATCTCCCTATAGGAACGCAATGAACGATCCCGCCATCGCGGCCGCGAACATGAACGGCGCCGAGATCATCGCCGCCGCTTTGAAACGCCACGGCGTCGAGTGCATCTTCGGACAGAGCATCCCGACCGCCTTGTTTCTCGCCGCACCCGATCACGGCATTCGCCAGATCGGTTACCGGACCGAGAATGCCGGCGCCATGATGGCCGATGCCTATGCGCGCATTTCGCATCGCGTCGGCGTGGTCGCAGCGCAAAACGGACCGGCGGCGACGTTGCTCGTGCCGGGCCTCGCCGAAGCCAAGGCCGCATCGATCCCGCTGATCGCGATCGTGCAGGATGTCGATCGGCGCGCGCGCGACCGCAATGCATTTCAGGAACTGGATCACTTCGCGTTGCTCGGCGGCGTATCGAAATGGCTGCGGCGGATCGATGCCAGTGATCGGATCGACGACTATGTCGACATGGCCTTCACCGCCGCGACCAGCGGCCGCCCCGGCCCCGCCGTCCTGCTCGTGCCCTACGATCTTCTCTCCGAAGCAAGCTCGGCGCCGATGCGCCGGCAAATATCGCTCGGTCGCTACCCGCTTGACCGCCCGGTTGCGGATCCTGGGTCGATTGATCGGGCCGCCGACCTTCTGGCGCGCGCGCAAAATCCGATCGTCTATGCCGGTGGCGGCGTGCACGGATCCGATGCCTCAGCCGAACTCGCCGCTTTGCAACAGCGGTTTCATCTGCCCGTTGCGACCACGACGATGGGCAAGGGCACGGTCGACGAGAATCATCCGCTCAGCATCGGCGTGCTCGGCTATTTCATGGGCAGCCGCGGCATGACGCGCCATCAGCGCCCGCTAATCGACGAAGCCGACGTTGTCCTGCTGGTCGGTAACAGGACCAACCAGAACGGCACCGATTCCTGGAAGCTGCTGCCGCCGCAGGCCCGATACATTCATATCGACATCGACGGGCTCGAGATCGGGCGAAATTACGAAGCGCATCGTCTCGTCGGCGATGCCAAATCGACGCTCCACGCGCTGACCGATGCACTCGCGACGAAAGACACGCGACATCGTGAAGCGTCGCGGCCAGCACTGGAAGTGCGCATCGCCGGAGCGAAAGCAGCACACCGTGCCGAGACCACCGCGATCAAGGCATCGAACGATGCGCCGATACGGCCCGAGCGCCTGATGGCGGAACTCGACCGATTGCTTACGCCCGAGCATATCGTCGTCTCCGATGCGAGCTATGCCTCGATCTGGACGTCCAACTATCTGACGGCGCGGCGTCCGGGCATGCGATTCCTCACCCCGCGCGGCCTCGCCGGGCTCGGCTGGGGCTTGCCGATGGCGATCGGCGCCCGAATCGCGCAGCCCAAAGCGCCGGTCTTCTGCCTGGTCGGCGATGGCGGCTTCGCGCATGTCTGGTCGGAACTCGAAACCGCGCGGCGGCACGGTCTGTCGCTGGTCGTCGCCGTGCTCAACAACCAGATCCTCGGATACCAGAAGGATGCCGAGGACATTCTCTTCGGCAACCATTCCGAAGCTGTCGAGCTTGGTCCGGTCGATCACGCGATGATCGCCAGAGCCTGCGGCTGCCGCGGCCACCGGGTCGAACGGCCGGACGACATCGCAAGCCGGCTCAAGGAAGCGTTCGCGGCGGACGACGTCACCGTGCTCGATGTGCTGATCGATCCATCGGCGCGTCCGCCGATCACGTCATTCGAGGGTCATCTGGAGTAGACTGGCGGCCCCCGAGTCCTGTCTGACCCGCTTTACCTTCCGACGACCAGGAGCTGCCCTATGGCCGATCTGCCCGAGACCATGACCGCGATCGAAATCCGCACGCCCGGCGGGCCGGAGGCGCTGGTGCCCGGCGAGCGGCCGGTGCCGCAACCCGCCAAAGGCGAGTTGCTGATCGAAGTCGCGGCCGCCGGCGTCAATCGTCCCGACATCCTGCAGCGCCAGGGCGGTTACCCGCCGCCCAAGGGTGCGAGCGACATTCCCGGGCTCGAGGTCGCGGGTCGTGTCGTGGCGCTCGGCGAGGGGGTGACGAACTTCGCTTTGGGCGATGCTGTCTGTGCGCTGCTCGCGGGCGGCGGCTATGCCGAGTATGCGGCCGTGCCCGCTCTGCAATGCCTGAAAGTGCCGAAGAGCATGGGGATGGTCGAGGCGGCCGCCATTCCGGAAACATTCTTTACCGTCTGGACCAACGTGTTCGAACGCGGCGCGCTTGCGCCGGAAGAGACGTTCCTCGTGCATGGCGGCACCAGCGGCATCGGGACGACCGCAATCCAGCTCGCGCATGTGTTCGGCGCGCGCGTGTTCGCGACCGCCAGCGGGCCGGAGAAATGCAAGGCCTGCCGCGATCTCGGCGCCGAGATCGCGATCGACTATCGCAAGGAGGATTTCGTCGAGGTGGTAAAGGACGCGACCGACGGGCGCGGCGCCGACGTGATCCTCGACATGGTCGGCGGCGACTATGTCGCGCGCAACCTGAAGAGCCTCGCGCTCGAGGGAAGGCTGGTGCAGATCGCCTTCCTCAAGGGCAGCAAGGTCGAACTCGATCTCCTGCCGATGATGCTGAAGCGGCAGTTCATCACCGGCTCGACTTTGCGGCCGCGCTCGCCCGTCGAGAAGGGGGCAATCGCGACGGCTTTGCGCACACGGGTTTGGCCGCTGCTCGATGCGGGCAAGGTGAAGCCGGTGATCTACAAGACGTTTCCGCTCGCCCAAGCGGCCGAGGCGCACCGCCTCATGGAAACCAACAGGCATATCGGCAAGATCGTGCTGACCGTGCGCTAGCGCGACACCTCGCAGGGGTCTCCCGACATTCCGGAAGCGCGGCGGCGCCCCGTTATCGGGCACTGATGCGATGCTCGTCCAGCACCGCGCGCACCTTTGTTGCCAGATCCTGCTTGCGATAAGGCTTCTGCAGCAAATGCACACCGGGATCGAGCCGGCCGTTATGCACGATCGCATTCTCGGTATAGCCCGACGTAAACAACACCGGCAGATCGGGCCGGAGCTTCTGCGCCGCCTCGGCAAGCTGGCGCCCGCCGATTCCACCGGGCATGACGACGTCGGTGAACAACAGGTCGAAATGATCGCCGCGCTTCAGCACCTCGATCGCTTCCGATCCGTCGCGCGCGGTCACCACATCGTAGCCGAGACTGGAAAGCTGCCGCGCGACGTGATCGCGAACCAGGTCGTCATCCTCAACGAGCAGGATTTTCTCGGGCCCGCCTTCCGCCGCTGCAGTGCTCGACCGTCTTTCGGCGGAATCGGTACCGGCCGCGGCGCGCGGCAGATAGAGTTTAACCGTGCTGCCCTGCCCCGCTTCGGAATAGATGCGGACGTGACCGTTCGACTGCTTCACGAACCCGTACACCATGCTGAGCCCCAGCCCGCTGCCCTTGCCCACCTCCTTGGTGGAGAAGAACGGTTCGAAGGCGCGTTCCAGCGTGGCGCCATCCATTCCGGTCCCGCTATCCGATACGGCGACCATGACATACTCCCCCGGCTCGACTTCGATCTGTCCGGCCACATAGGCCTCATCGAGATGAGCATTGGCGGTTTCGATCGTCAGCCGCCCGCCGCCCGGCATCGCATCGCGTGCGTTGATGGAGAGGTTGAGAATTGCACTCTCGAGCTGGCCGGGATCGACCATCGCGTTCCAGAGATTGCTGCTCTGCACCATCTTAATCTCGATATCCTCGCCCAGCGTGCGGCGCAGCAGCTTGTCCATGTCGGCGACCTGCCGATTGATATCCGTCGCCCGCGGCTCCAACGCCTGCCGTCGCGCGAAGGCCAGCAGGCGGCTGGTCAGCTCGGCACCGCGTTCGGCCGCCCGCTCGGTCATTTCGGCGAGTGTGCGCAGGCGCTGATTGTCGCCGAGGCCTTCCGACAGGGCTGCCGCGTTGCCGAGAATCACCGTGAGCAGATTGTTGAAGTCGTGTGCAATGCCGCCGGTCAGCTGGCCCACCGCCTCCATCTTCTGCGACTGGCCGAGCTTCTTGTTGAGATCGTCGATTGCGGCGCGCTGCTGCTGGAGCGATTCCGCAGCCCCGTTGAAAACCCTGATCAGTTCGCCAAGTTCGCCGCGCGGATGCGGCGGTGGAATGCGCGCGTTCAGATCGCCCCGACCGAGCTCGGTTGCCATCGCCGCGATGCGGCCGACCTGGCGGCGGATACTGATCTCGGCCAGGAACCACACCCCGCCGAACAGCAGCAGCGATGCCAGGGCAAGGGCGACGATGTTCTCGAGCAGCCGGCGATTGGCGCCGGCGACCAGATCGCCCTTAGGCACCCCGACCGCCATGTAGAGACCGGCGTCGCGGATCTCGGGCGTGGTCGTGGCGACCGTCCACACCCGGGTTACATCGTCGACACCGTTGATCTGGAACGTGCCGCCGTCCGGAGCATCGGCTGCAAGACGAAAGAGTTCGGTATCGGCAATCGACGTGCCGGCGCGTTCGGCCCGCTCCACACCCGGCGACCACACCAGGACGGTTCCCGCCTTGTCGAAGAACAGGATTTCCATGCCTTTGAGGTTGCGCTGGTGATAGTCCACGAACTTCCGCAGATTGAACGACGCCAGCAGCACGAATTTGAGATCGCCCTCGTTGCTGCGCGCGGGGTAAGCGATCTGCAGCACCGAAATGCCGGTCAGCCGTCCGAACGCGGGCTCGATCGTGACGCCGCCCAATGACTGCAGGGCCGCCTTGAAATAGTTCCGATCGGTCAGGTCGAGTTCGCGGCCGGTCTGCAACGAATCGCAGAACAGGCTGCCGTCGGGGTCGATGGTCAGGATGCCGGTGTATTGCGGATATTCTTCGAGAACGGCCGAGAGAAAGCCGGAACAGGCTGCCCGGTCGCGCGCGCCGAGATCGCGCGCGCGGGCCAGGCCGAAATGCAATTGCGCGGTCCCCTGGATTTTTTCGTCGAGATCTTCCGCGATCACCCGTGCCGATGCGGACAGGTTTTCCATGGCCGCATCGATGGCGCCGGCGCGATCCTGGAAGAAACGAAACCCGACCAGAATGCCCGGCACCAGGATCGCCAGCGCGACAAGGAAAAGAAGTCGTGCGCGGATACTCATGGTGCCGGTGACCGTTCCCTCATCCCGAGCCCGCCTTCATCCCCCACCGGACCAGTGTGAACCTAGCTTGAATGAACGATTACTCAAAACAGCCGTTTGCCGCGCCGTCGGCGGGCCGATCGGGCAGATGGGACATTTCAGGAATCGGTTTCGGCGAAAACCTGTTCGTAGTACGCATCGGGATCGACAAAGAACGACTGCAGCGTCCGGAAATGATCGATCTCGACGAGACTGTTGCGCCGGATCGCGCCGCCGCCGAGATCGAGCAATTGCGCGCCGGGATAGCCCATCAGCACCGGGGAATGGGTCGCCATCAGAATCTGCACATTGCGACTTTCCTCGGCACGGCGCAGCAGACGCACGAACCGCGCCAGGCGCTGCGGCGACAGAGCCGCTTCCGGTTCGTCGAACAGATAGATCGCGCGCCGGTCGTTGCCGAGCCGGTTCTCGAACAGAGCGAGGAACGCCTCGCCGTGACTCTGCTGATCGAGCGGCGTCATGCCATAGTTGAGCCGCATCAGCGGCCAGTCCTTTGCCGTCTCCTCGAGATAGCGCACCAGTTCGAAATAGATTTCGGCGCGGAAGAAGAAGCCGTTGGCGATCTTCGGCAGCCAGGAGAAGCGCAGCGCCGCCGCGAGACCGCCCGCCGGGTCGCCTGCCACGTCGCGATGGTCCTTGCTGCCGCCGCCGCGCCCGAGCCCGATATGATCGGCGATCGCTTCCAGCAATGTCGATTTGCCCGACCCGTTCTCGCCCGCGAACACGGTGATGGCGGAATCGAACGTAAGCGTAAACGCACGGTCTTGGAGAAACGCAAGGGTGAACGGATACCCCCGCCCAATTTCTGCATCTTTGAGATATTGGATCTGCTTCAGAAACGGTGGCTCCAAGGTCACCATCGGCTATCCTTCTATATTTGTAATAAAACACAACTATAATCTTTTAATGGTAACACTTTAAAACTATCCTTGCTAACTTGCCACGATGAATCATGAGTTCAGTTTCTTTGCGCAATCGGGACACAATTGACCTTGTGAGCGCCATGCGGTGCTCCACAGACGATACGCCGAACGATTGGCGTCCGTACTTTGCCAAACGCTTTGTTCAATGCCTCTTCGGTCTCGCCATCAGGATCGATGATCCCATCGACCTTCAGATTGAAACGTCTCGATCGCGATAAACAGGGGCTCATTGGGAATCGCATCGACGCCGTGCTACGCCGTCGTAGATTCCGAGGTCCGCTAGAATGCGCTTGAGTTCTGCAACATCCCCTGCCCGCGCGGCAGCGTTACGCGAAACACGGTTAGCGACTTTGAATTTTGTCATGGGGTGCTCGGCTCTTGAGTTAGCTGTTACACATTAAATTATACGCTAATTACGTCATTTGTCAATAAGTTTGCTTTAATGGCTGGCCCCGATGAGGCCGCCTGTGCTATCTCCCCGCCCCGAGGATCCATTGCCGATCCCGCAAGTCCGGCGTCCCCTGACAAACCGAGACCCGCTTGCGGACCCGTCCCTTCCCGGGCGGGCGGCCCCGCTTACATGGGGTCTGCCATAGGGAGACCGGGGCCTTTGGCTCCGGATGAACCGCGAGGAGATTGACGAAAATGGCCAGCAAGATGCCGCTCATGCCCAAGGCGACGGCGATGTGGCTGATCGAGAACACGACGCTCACCTTCGAGCAGATCGCCGATTTCTGCGGCGTGCATCCGCTCGAGGTGCAGGGCATCGCCGACGGCGAGGTTGCGACCGGCATCCAGGGCATGGACCCCGTCGCCAACGGTCAGCTCACGTTGGAAGAGATCGAGCGCTGCCAGGAAAATCCGCGCGCCAAGCTCAAGATCGCCAAGACCGACATTCCGATGCCGGTGAAGCGCACCAAGGGGCCGCGTTACACCCCGGTCGCGAAGCGTCAGGACAAGCCCGATGCGATCGCCTGGCTGCTGCGCCACCATCCCGAACTGACGGATTCGCAGCTCGCGCGTCTGATCGGCACGACCAAGCAGACGATCGCCGCGATCCGCGACCGCTCGCACTGGAATTACACGAATCTGCGGCCGCGCGATCCCGTGTTGCTTGGCCTCTGCAGCCAGACCGATCTCAATGCGGCGATCCAGCGCGCACGCCGCGCACACGAGCGCGCCGGCAAGGAACTTCCGAAGGCCGAGGCGCAGCCGCAGCAGGCGCCCGAGCCGGAAAGCCGGAGCTCGATCCCGGGCGGTATCGACATTTCGAAGATCTTTTCGACGCGCAGCAGCAGCGGCAATAACTGACGCGCGCTTTCATTCGATAGCAAAAAGCCGGCGGTTTTTATCGCCGGCTTTTTTTCGGCGCGCATCGCTCCACGCGCTGGGTTCGCTTGAAAAAACGCCTCGTCCCGAGGAAACGCCGCCAAGCGCCGTCACGAGGGGCGAGAATTGCCGCACCTACTCCCCGCCCCCACCGCCCGCATAACCGATCCCGCGCATCGCATCGCCGATCTCGTCGAGGATCGCCGGATCGTCGATCGTCGCCGGCATCTTCCAGGGCTCGCTGTCGGCGATCTTCTGCATCGTGCCGCGCAGGATCTTGCCCGAGCGCGTCTTCGGCAATCGCTTTACCACGGTCGCGGTCTTGAACGCCGCGACCGGCCCGATCCGGTCGCGCACGAGGGCCACTACCTCGCGCACGATGTCGCTCTCGCCCTTGGCGACACCGGCCTTCAGAACCAGCAGCCCGAGCGGCACCTGGCCCTTCAGTTCGTCGGCAACGCCGATGACCGCGCATTCCGCAACATCGGGATGCGCCGAGAGCACTTCCTCCATCGCCCCGGTCGAGAGCCGGTGACCCGCAACGTTGATGATGTCGTCGGTGCGGGCCATGATGTAGATGTAACCGTCTTCGTCGAAATATCCGGCATCGCCCGTCTTGTAGTAGCCGGGAAAATCCTCGAGATACGCACTCACGAAGCGCGCATCGGCATTCCACAGGGTCGGCAGGCTCGAGGGCGGCATCGGCAGCTTGACCGCGATGGCGCCGATCTCGCCGGCTTTCGCCCGGCGCCCGTCCGGCATCAGCGCGCGCACATCCCAACCCGGCACCGGCTTGGTCGGCGAACCGTGTTTCACCGGCAACATCTCGATGCCGATGCAGTTGGCCGCCATCGGCCAGCCGCTTTCGGTCTGCCACCAGTGATCGATCACCGGCACGCGCAGTTTTTCCTCAGCCCATTCGAGCGTTGCGGAATCCGACCGCTCGCCGGCAAGAAACAGCGTACGAAAGCGGCTGAGATCGTACTTCGCGAGCATTGTTCCATCGGGATCGTCGCGCTTGATCGCGCGAAAAGCCGTCGGTGCCGTGAACAGCGCCGCGACGCCGTGCTCCGCAATCACCCGCCAGTAGGCACCTGCATCCGGCGTACCGACCGGCTTGCCCTCATACAGCACCGATGTGCAGCCATAGAGCAGCGGCCCATAGACGATGTAGGAATGGCCGACCACCCAGCCGACGTCGGATGCGGCCCAGTACACCTCACCCGGCTTCAGGCCGTAGACATGCTGCATCGACCAGCAGAGCGCGACGGCATGCCCGCCATTGTCGCGCACCACGCCCTTGGGCTGGCCGGTCGTGCCCGACGTATAGAGAACATAAAGAGGATCAGTCGCTGCAACCGGCACGCAGGCAGCCGGCGAGGCCGCATCCATTGCCGCATTCCAGTCGAGATCGCGCCCGGCGATCAGCGCGCAGGGCTTCTGCGGCCGCTGCAAAACGATGCAGTGCTCGACCTTGTGCTTTGCGAGCGCGATCGCGTTATCGAGCAGCGGCTTGTATTCGACGATACGTCCGGGTTCGAGACCGCAGGAGGCCGACACGATCAGCTTCGGTTTTGCATCGTCGATGCGCGTCGCAAGCTCGGCCGCGGCAAACCCGCCGAACACGACAGAGTGAACGGCGCCGATCCGCGCACAGGCGAGCATCGCGATGGCGGCTTCCGGCACCATCGGCATATAGAGGATGACGCGGTCGCCCTTGGCGACACCCTGCGCCTTGAGCGCACCGGCGAAGCGAGCGACGAGATCGGTCAGTTCGGCATAGCTGAAGGACCGCTTCGTGCCGCTCATCGCGCTGTCGTAGATCAGCGCCGTGCGGTCGCCGTTTCCAGCCGCGACATGGCGGTCGAGACAGTTGTAACAGGTGTTCAGCTCGCCGCCGGCGAACCAGCGATAGAAAGGCGGGTTGCTGTCGTCGAGCACCCGGTCCCATTTCCGGGTCCAGTCGATCGCGCGGGCAGCCTCGGCCCAGAAACCTTCCGGATCGTCCAGCGACCGGCGATGGACGTCATCGAACGTACCGCGCATTCCTGTCCTCCCGTTTCGGACCGGGAGTTTGCCGCCATCATCCGGCCCGTGCAAACGCGGAAAAATCGCCGCCCGATGACAATCCCGTCCGCTTTGCCTAGCATCCGGGCCCGACCGAGCTGCCGGAGCGCGAAGCCGCAATGACGACCAGTCCCTACGAGACGGATCTCGACCGGAACGACGCCAATTTCGTGCCGCTGTCGCCGCTGTCGTTCCTGCCCAAAACCGCCGCCGTTCATCCGAACCGGATCGCGATCGTGCACGGCGAGCGGCGCCAGAATTGGGCAGAGACCTATGCCCGCTGCCGTCGCCTCGCGTCGGCACTCGCGAAACGCGGCATTGGCAAGGGCGCGAGTGTCGCCACGCTCTGCCCGAATGTGCCGCCGCAATATGAGGCGCATTTCGGCGTGCCGATGGCCGGCGCCGTACTCAACACCATCAATGTGCGGCTCGATGCCCCGTCGATCGCGTTCATCCTCGATCATGGCGAAGCGGATGCACTGATCGTCGATCCGGAATTCGCCGAGGTCGCGGCGACCGCACTCAAAGAGGTGAAACGCAAGATCCTGGTGATCGATGCCGAGGATGCGGCATTCGCCGGCGGGCGGCGAATCGGCGCGCTCACCTATGAACAGTTGCTCGCCGAGGGCGATCCGAACTTTGCCTGGCGCGGGCCGGCCGACGAATGGAACGCGATATCGCTGAACTACACCTCGGGGACGACCGGCAATCCGAAGGGCGTCGTCTATCATCATCGCGGTGCCTATCTGAATGCGCTCGGCAACGCGCTCGCCTGGAAGATGCCGCCGCACCCGGTCTATCTCTGGACCCTGCCGATGTTCCATTGCAACGGCTGGTGCTTTCCCTGGACGCTGGCGGCGCTGGCCGGTACCAGCATCTGCCTGCGCCGCGTCGAGGCCGGTGCCGCCTTCGACCTGATCGAGCGCGAAGGCGCGACCCATCTCTGCGGCGCGCCCATCGTTATGAACATGATGATCCAGGAGAGCATCGCGCGGCCGCGCGGTTTCGGACGGCGCATCGAGTTCATGACGGCGGCAGCACCGCCACCCGCCGCCGTGCTCGAGCAGATGAGCGAGATGGGTTTCAACATCACCCATGTCTATGGTCTCACCGAAACCTACGGGCCGGCGGTCGTCTGCGACTGGCGCGACGACTGGAACGCGCTGTCGCCCGCCGAACAGGCGCGGCTCAAATCGCGTCAGGGCGTGCCTTATCCGGTGCTGGAGGATCTGATCGTCGCCGATGCGAATTCACACGCGGCCCAGCCGAAGGACGGCACGACGATGGGCGAGGTCTTCTTTCGCGGCCATAACGTGATGAAGGGGTATCTGAAAAACCCCGCCGCAACCGAAGCTGCGTTCGCCGGCGGGTGGTTCCATTCCGGCGATCTTGGCGTCTGGCACGAGGACAGCTATATCGAGCTGAAGGATCGCTCGAAGGACATTATCATCTCCGGCGGCGAAAACATCTCGACGATCGAGGTCGAGAATACGCTCTACCGCCACCCGGCCATTCTGGAAGCGGCGGTCGTCGCGCGGCCGGATGAGAAATGGGGCGAGAGCCCTTGCGCCTTCGTCACGCTGAAGGAGACACAGCAGGCGACCGAAAAAGAGATCGTCGATTTCTGCCGCCAGCATCTCGCCGGCTTCAAGGTTCCGCGCACCGTGGTGTTCGGCCCGCTGCCGAAGACCTCGACCGGGAAGGTGCAGAAATTCAAGTTAAGGGAGCGCGCCGCGTCGCTCGGCGAAGGCCGCGGCGCATCATGAAGCCCACCGCGGTTGCACCGATAGGCAAGCGCGTTATCGTTTGTTCAACCCTGGTCCGGACGGCCGCCCGGGCGCGGCGGCTCAGTGATGTTGAGCCAGCTCGTCCTTGATCTTCAGTTTTTCGCGCTTGAGTTCGTGGAGTCTGACGTCATCAGGTGCCGGTCGTTTTTCTTCTTCGATAATCTTCGCTTCGAGCTCGGCATGCTTGGATCTTAGTGCCTCAACTTGCTCCCGATCCGGCATAAGTTACCTCCTCTACAAGCAGATTGGACCGCACCAGCAAATGCTAATCCCGATCCGAAAGACTTGTAAATGAGTCCCGTAAAATCAAGGAATACCGCGACAAATGAGCCCGTCCGGCGACTCGTCGTGGGCATCAGCGGGGCATCCGGCGCGATCTATGGAATCCGCATGCTGGAGGTTCTGCGGGCGGCTGGCATAGAAACACACCTCGTGATGTCGAAATCCGCCGAAATGACGATCGCCTACGAGACCGATCTGAAGGCAGCCGACGTGCGCAAGCTGGCCGATATCGTCTATCCCGCGGCCGACGTGGGTGCGGCGATCGCGAGCGGCTCGTTCGCGACGATGGGCATGGTGATCGCGCCCTGCTCGATCCGCTCCATGTCCGAGATCGCAACCGGCGTCACCTCGAGCCTGGTGACGCGCGCCGCCGACGTGACGCTGAAGGAGCGCCGTCGCCTCGTGCTGATGCTGCGCGAAACGCCGCTCCATTCCGGGCATCTGCGCAACATGCTGGCTTTGTCGGAAATGGGCGCCGTGATCGCGCCGCCGGTGCCGGCCTTTTATGCGCGGCCAGCAAGTGTCGCCGATCTGGTCGATCACACCATAGGGCGCGTGCTCGATCTCTTCTTCATCGAGAGCGATCTTGTGAAACGCTGGGGCGAGGACGCGCCGACCGCGCGCGCACCCCATCAGCTCAAGGGCCGCAAGAAGATCAGGGGCCGCAAGAAGATCAGGGCGCGAAATCGGACGCGCTGAGTCCGTCGAGGCCCGATCCGGGGAAGAGCCGCGTGATCACCGTCCGGAGATGGCCGACATCGATCTCGTCCGGCCGGCGACCGAGCGCGGCAAAGTAGCGGGCAAGCCCGGCAACCGCGAGCCGCGCATCGGCCGTGGCGCGCGGCTTCGCCGCCGCGAGCGCGGCGAGACGCCCCTGCTCGATGCGTTCGCCCTCGATCTCGAGCCCGTTGATCTGCTTGCGCAGGCTTTCGACCGCGTCGGCTGGAAAATCGCCGAACCCGCCTTTGAGCTTCCGGCGCAAGGCGCGCAGCGGTTCAACAATCTCGGACTGCCAGGCACCCGCGCTCTCGCGGGCCTGACGCAACAGGCTGCTGTCGACGGCAATACCTTCGCCGGCGGCCCAGCAGCAGAAGAGAAGCAGGTTCACATGCGCGCCCGCGTGGTCCTGCAGCGCGATCAGCGCCGGCGCGACGCCATCGGTGCCGAACGCCTTGACCGAGAAATCCCAGAACCCGCTATCGCCTGCCGCCATGTGTCCCTCGTCTGCCGTCGCTCAATCGCCGAAGGATATGCCGAGCCCGCGCGCGGTGCGAACCAGCGTCCCGGCCGGATCGACCGAACGCGGTTTCGCGATCACCTCTCCGATCGCGACATCGACCACGGTCCGGTTGCGCCAGGCAACCATCCGACCGAACTTGCCCGCCGCGACCAGATCGACCGCATGCACGCCGAACGCCGACGCAAGAATGCGGTCGCGCGGTTCGGGAACGCCGCCGCGCTGCACATGGCCCAGCACGGTGACGCGGGTTTCGGCGCCGGTGACCTCGCCGATGCGATCGCCGAGATAATGGCCGATCCCGCCATAGGTGAGACCGCCCGCGCTCTGCACCGCCTTCAGCGGCTCGCCACCTTCGGTCGGAACCGCCTCGGCGACAACGACCAGCGCGAAATTGCGGCCGCGCTCGCGCAGACTCGCGATGTGCGCTGCGATGCGATCCAGGCGCCAGGGAATTTCCGGAATGACGATCACGTCGGCGCCGCCTGCAATTCCAGCCGTCACCGCAATGTGCCCGGCGTCGCGACCCATCACCTCGAGCACCATGACTCTCGAATGGCTGGCCGCCGTCGGCTGCAGGTGATCGAGCGCCAAGGTCGCCGTCGACATCGCCGTCTCGAATCCGACCGAGAACTCGGTCAGCATCACGTCGTTGTCGATGGTCTTGGGAATCGCAACGAGGGGTATGTCGCCGCGTTCGGCAAGCTCGCTCAGGATCTTCATCGAGCCGTCGCCGCCGACGCCGATCAGCGCGTCGAGCCCGAGCATGCGATAGCCCTCGATCGCCTCCGGAGTGCGATCGATGACGGTCCCGTCCGGCATCGGGTAGGCGAAGGGATTGCCGCGATTGGTGGTACCGAGAATGGTTCCGGCCTGACGCAGCAGCACATCGCCGACCATGGCGGGGGTCAGCGCCGTCGCCGAGACGGGCCGATCCATCAGACCCTGCGTGCCGTTATGGATGCCGATCACCTCCCAGCCATATTGACCGGAGGCATGGAGGACGACCGCCCGGATCACCGCATTCAGCCCGGCGCAGTCGCCGCCACTGGTCAGGATCCCGATTCGCCCGATCTTCTTCATGAGACAAATCCTTTGCGATTCTTGCCGCATCCGCCGGAAATCGACGTTCGCATGGCACGCCGGCAGCGCGCGCCCTACTATATGGGTACGAAGCTGCGAGGGGCAGCATGCGGGGCGGCAAACTGCGCGAAACGGACGATCAGACCGAGATTCGTCGACGGCTCGAAGAGCTGCGCACCGAGCATCGCGATCTTGACGCGGTGATCGCGCGCGTGGCCGAAACGGCGCCGTTCGACCAGATCCAGCTTCAGCGCCTGAAGAAGCGCAAACTGATCCTGCGCGACCGGATCGCGCGTTTCGAAAGCAAGCTGTTGCCCGATATCATCGCCTGATCCCGCACGCGCCACGACAACGGGCTGCGATATGAGGGCGGCGGCTTCCTTGCCACGGCGCCGACCCTTCCTATAATCGGGCCCTCTTGTAATCGGCCGCCCGGCCATTTTCGTAAGGGCAAGGCCGGATCAGCAACGGGGGCCAGGTTTGGCGCGCAGGACGAAGGCCGCGGCAAAGAAATCCGGGGCCGCCGCTTCGATCGGTATCATCATGGGCAGCCAGTCCGACTGGGCAACGATGCGCCACGCGGCGGAGACGCTCGACGCGCTGTCGATCCCCTACGAGAAGCGAATTGTCTCGGCGCATCGCACGCCCAAGCGCCTCTACGCTTATGCCGAGACAGCACGCGCGCGCGGCCTCAAGGCGATCATCGCCGGCGCCGGGGGTGCTGCGCATCTGCCGGGCATGACCGCCGCTTTGACCTCGCTGCCGGTCTTTGGCGTGCCGGTCGAAAGCAAGGCGCTTGCGGGCCTCGACAGCCTGCTCTCGATCGTCCAGATGCCCGCCGGCGTGCCGGTTGGCACACTGGCGATCGGCAAGGCGGGTGCCATCAACGCGGCACTGATTGCGGCCTCGGTTCTTGGCGTCACCGATGCGCGCGTGCGCAAGGCGCTCGATGCCTGGCGCGCCGCGAACACCAAGGGCGTCGCCGACATCCCCAAAGATGGGGCCTGAGGACATGTCGGGCGAGCAAGGCCAGCGGATCGCGCCCGGCGGCACGATCGGCATCCTCGGCGGCGGCCAGCTCGGCCGCATGACGGCGATGGCGGCGGCGCGGCTCGGCTATCGCTCCCATATCTTCTGCCCGGAGCGCGACACACCGGCCTCGCATGTCGCCGCGGCAACGACTGTTGCGGCTTACGAGGATCGGATCGCGCTCGATACCTTCGCCGATGCGGTCGACGTCGTCACCATCGAGTTCGAGAACGTGCCGTCGACCTCGGCCGAGTATCTCGCGACGCTCAAACCGTTCCGCCCCTCGCCGCGCGTGCTCGAGATCACGCAGGACCGGCTCAAGGAAAAAGATTATCTGGTGTCGATCAACGTGCCGACGACGAAGTACATGGAAGTCGCGCGCGCGGACGGGCTCGAACGCGCGGTGCGCAATATCGGGCGGCCGTCGGTCCTCAAGACGGTGCGGCTCGGCTATGACGGCAAGGGCCAGGTCGCGATCGGCACCGACACCGACCTGAAAGACGCATGGAAACGCATGGGCGGCAATCTTGGCATTCTGGAAGGCTATGTCGATTTCGCGCTCGAGATTTCGGTCATCGTCGCGCGCGATCTCGACGGCAATGTCGTCGCCTATCCGCCAGTCGAAAACATCCACCGCAATCACATCCTCGATGCGACGATCGTGCCGGCGCGGATCGAATCGGCGGTGATGATGAAGGCCGAGGCGATTGCCCGGCATATCGCCGAACAGATCGGCCTGCTCGGTTTGCTCGCGGTCGAGATGTTCGTGACCGCAAAGGGCGAAGTGCTGGTGAACGAGCTGGCGCCGCGGCCGCATAACTCGGGTCACTGGACCATCGATGCCTGCATGACCAGTCAGTTCGAGCAGTTCGTGCGCGCGGTCTGCGGCCTGCCGCTCGGTGCCATTGACCGCCATTCCAACGCCGTCATGAAGAACCTGATCGGCGACGAGGTCGATACCTGGCGCGAGATCATCGCCGAGCCCGCGGCGAAGCTGCATCTCTACGGCAAGAAGGAATCGCGACCCGGCCGCAAGATGGGCCATGTGACGCGCCTCTCGCCCAAGCAGCAGAACTGACGGCTCAGACTAGTAGCCGCGATAGAACCGGCCGCGACGCGGATCGCGAAACAGCTTGAACGGATTGGGCAGTTTCTCCGCCTGCTGGCGCAGACGGCCCATCAGTTTCGGCACCTGCATCACATCGTCGATGCGCCGGTCGATGAAGGCTTCGGTCGCGCTCGAATCGGGCGAGCGGTCAGCCAGCCAGTACATCGCCGACGACGCATAGACCCCCGCCAGCAATCCGCGCTTGGTGTAATAGTTGAAATCGGCCGCGCGATCGCCGAGCGCATGCCAGATCGCATCGACCGTGCGCCAGGTAAGCTTCGCGCCCAGGGTCGCGTGATGCGGCTGGGCGAGGAACGCGACGCCCTGGCGAACCGCCTCGCGGAACGGCGCACAGACACGCAGCCGCAATTTGAGTGCCAGCGCCGCCCTGTCGCGGATGCGCATATCCGCCGGCGCTTCGCGCGACAGCGCCGCGAGCAACTGCCGGTCGGCCCAGTTATGAAATAGCGCCATCGCTTCGGCCGGTCCGCCGGAGATCAGATTGTCCGCGCTCGCCGCATCGAGCCCGAGATCCTCGGCACCGGCATGGATCGCACGGTGGGTCCAGCCATCGAACGGCACATGGCGCAGCGTGGCGAGCAGCAGCGCGTCGCGCCGGTCTTCGCCCCCGGAGGTGCCGGACGTGGCTGATGCGTCGGTCATGCCGATTGTGCCTCGGGTTCGAGATCGTCGACCGCGTCTTCGTCCGGCATCGAAGGTTGGGCGCGATGCATTTCGTCGGCGAACCCGAGCAGCGAGAGATCGGTCATTCGCATCGGATAGAGGATGCCGTCGAGATGATCGCATTCATGCTGCACGACGCGGGCATGAAAGCCCTCGGCTTCGCGCTCGATCGTCTCGCCGGTCGGCGTCACGCCGCGATAACGGATGCGCCGCCAGCGCGGCACCACGCCGGTCAGGCCCGGGACCGAGAGGCAGGCCTCCCAGCCGAGTTCCTTCTCGTCGCCCAGCGGTTCGATCTCGGGGTTGATGAGGACGGTCAGAGGGACGCTTTGGGGCACGCCCCCGGCATCCGGCCCGTCTTGCTCCGCCCGGCCCGCCGGGACGTGAAACATGACCAGCCGAAGGGGTACATGGACCTGGGTGGCCGCGAGGCCGACCCCGCCTTCGTCCCGCATCGTATCGAGCATATCGGCGACAAGCTGGCGGATTTCAGGGCTGTGCGGGTCGATCACGGAATCGGCCGGTCGGCGCAGCACCGGATGGCCCATACGGGCGACTTTGAGGATGGCCATAAGGGTCAATATGGCGCAGGGTCCGCGCCTGGAAAAGGCCGGGCGGCCCAGGAGGGCCACTTTCCTGCCCGGTTTCCAAACCCGCCGGCCTGTGGTAGAAGCGCCGCCTGTTCCGGCGGGGGTTACCCGACCGGAGCCCAGATTCGACCCCGATATCGAACCCAATCGCCCGAGAGGAGTGGGACCACTTGCAGGTCATCGTTCGCGACAACAATGTCGATCAGGCCCTTCGCGCGCTGAAAAAGAAAATGCAGCGCGAGGGCATCTTCCGGGAAATGAAAATGCGCCGGAACTACGAGAAACCCTCCGAGAAGCGCGCGCGGGAACGGGCCGAATCCGTCCGCCGGCATCGCAAGATGCTGCGCAAGCGCATGGAGCGCGAGGGCTTCTAGTCGATTCCTCGTTCGGCCGAGTCCTTGTTTGCTCGAACGACGAAGCCGCGGCGGTGCAAGCCCCGCGGCTTTTGCTTTGGGGAATCGCTTTCGCCGGCGCCTAGGGTCGGCTCAGCTCCGGCGAGCTTATATGCTCCGGGCGAACGCCGAGCCCGAGCAGCCGCGCGGGGATACGCCGCAGCAGTGGCACCGCATTCATCGCGCGCAGGAACAAGGGCGGCGACATCTGGACGCCGCCTTGCAGCGCCGCCGAGATGATCCGGTTCTGGATCGCGAGCTGCAGCCTCTGCGTGACGCGCGCGGGAAAGGTGCGGCGATCCTGCACCCGCTTTAGATCCGCCGTCGTGACGGTGCCGGCGCGCAACGGTTTCCAGAGCAGGTTCGCCGTGGCGACCGCATCCTGCACCGCAATGTTTACGCCGACGCCGCCGATCGGCGACATCGCATGCGCCGCATCGCCGATGCAGAGCAGCCCGTCGCGATACCAGGTCTCGAGCCGGTCGAGCGTCACCGTCAGAAGCTTGACCGCATCCCAGTCCTGAATGGCGGCAACGCGGTCGGCCAGAAACGGCGCGAGTTCGCGGATTGATCGGCGCAGACGATCGAGGCCGCGCGCGCGCAGCGCATCGGCGCCACCCTTGGGGATGACCAGTGCGCTCTGCCAGTAGTCGCCGCGATTGAGCAGCACGAGGATATGGCCGACGCCGAAATAGCCGGCGGTCTCGTCCGGGTCGTTCGGAAGACGCGGCAGGCGAAACCAGAACACATCCATCGGCGCACCGAAATCCGTGGCCACAAGTCCGGCTTCGGCACGGACCGTCGAATCGCGCCCGTCGGCCCCGATCACCAGGTCTGCCGCGATGCGTTGGCGCCCTTCCGGCGTATCGACATCGACGCCCGTCACCTTGTCGCCGCTGCGCATCAGATGCTTCGCCTTCGCGCGCATCATCAGCCGGAAGGTCGGATAGAGCTTCGCGCGCGCAGCCAGGAAATTGAGAAAATCCCATTGCGGCATCATCGCGATGAAACCGCATTGGACCGGCAGGCTGCGCAGATCCGCCATGACCAGCCGGCGCGAACCGAAATAGGCGTTGAGGGTTTCGACCTTCTGATGCGGCAGCGTCAGAAATTCCTCGAGCAGCCCGAGCTCGTGCATAATCTCGAGGGTCGAGGGATGGATCGTGTCGCCGCGGAAGTCGCGCAGGAAATCGGGATGCTTTTCGAGAACGATCGTGTCCACGCCGGCCCGCGCCAGCAGGAAGCCCAGCATCAATCCAGCGGGCCCGCCGCCGGCAATGCAGCATTGCGTGGTCAGCGTATCGGTCACGATCGGTTCCTCGCGGGGTTTTATCCCGGCGGCATCAACCCAGCGCCTTGACGATCCCTTCGCACATCTTCTTGGCATCGCCGAGCAGCATCATCGTGTTGTTGCGGAAGAAGAGCTCGTTCTCGACGCCGGCATAACCCGAACCGAGCGAGCGCTTGATGAACAACACGGTCTTGGCACTCGCCACGTCGAGGATCGGCATGCCGTAGATCGGGCTCGTCGGATCGGTCTTGGCCGCCGGGTTCGTCACGTCGTTCGCACCGATCACGAAGGCGACGTCGGCCTGCGGGAAATCCCGGTTCACGTCCTCGAGCTCGAACACCTCGTCATAGGGCACGTTCGCCTCGGCCAGCAGCACGTTCATATGGCCGGGCATGCGGCCGGCAACCGGATGGATCGCGTAGGAGACCTTCACACCTTCATGCTTCAGGAGATCGGCCATCTCGCGCAGCGCATGCTGCGCCTGGGCGACCGCCATGCCATAGCCCGGCACGACGATGACCGAGCTCGCATTTTTCAGGATGAAGGCGGCATCGTCGGCGCTGCCCGATTTGAACGGCCGGTCGATCTTCGGGCCGCCCGGGCCCGCCGCACTCACATCGGTGCCGAAACCACCCGCGATCACGTTGATGATCGAGCGGTTCATGCCCTTGCACATTATGTAGGAGAGGATCGCACCCGAAGCGCCGACCAGCGCGCCGGTGACGATCAGCAGGCTGTTGCCGAGCGTGAATCCGATACCGGCCGCTGCCCATCCCGAATAAGAGTTGAGCATCGACACGACGACCGGCATGTCGGCGCCGCCGATCGGCACGATCAGCAGGAACCCGAGCAGCAATGCCACCGCGATCAGTGCCCAGAATGCCCATTCATGCTGTCCGACCACGAGCACGACGATCAGCACGACGATCGCGATGGCTTGCGCGGCATTGAGCAGATGCTGGCCCGGAAAGACCAGGGGCGCGCCGGACACCAACCCCTGCAGCTTGGCGAAGGCAACGACCGAGCCGGTGAAGGTGATCGCGCCAACGGCAGCGCCGATTCCCATTTCGACCAGGCTCAGCGGCTTGATCGCACCGACCACGCCGATCCCATATTCCTCGGGACTGGAGAACGCCGCCGCCGCGACGAAGACCGCGGCAAGGCCCACTAGGCTGTGGAACGCCGCGACGAGCTGCGGCAGTGCCGTCATCTGGATGCGCAGCGCAATGAACGTGCCGATCGCACCGCCGATCAGTATCCCGGCGAAGATCGTGCCATAGCTGACGACCCCCGGCGAGGCGAGCGTGGTCAGGATGGCGATCGCCATGCCGACCATGCCGTAGAGGTTGCCAGCGCGCGAACTCACCGGCGAGGAGAGGCCGCGTAGCGCCATGATGAAACAGACCGCCGCGATCAGATAAAGAAACGGCGTCGCCTCGGCGATGAAGCGTTCGAGCCCGATCAGCGGATTGATGTCGCTCATGCGCCCGCCCGTCCCTTGGCCTTGCCCTTACCGGTGCCGGCATCCTTCTTGCGGAACATCGAGAGCATGCGCTTGGTTACGATGAAACCGCCGAAGATATTGACCGAGGCAAGCACGACCGCGATGAAGCCCATGATCTGACTGAAGTCGAAATCGGCCGGCCCTGCGGCGATCAGTGCGCCGACGATGATCACGGACGAGATCGCGTTGGTCACGGCCATCAGCGGCGAATGCAGCGCCGGCGTCACCCGCCAGACGACGTAATAGCCGACGAAACAGGCCAGCACGAAAACGGTGAAGAGCTGGACGAAGGGAACATGATGGAGCGTTTCCATGTCAGCCTCCCTGTTTGGCGAGCGCCGGATGAACGATCTGGCCGTCGCGGGTGAGCGCCGTGCCTTTCACGATTTCGTCCTCCCAGTCGATCTTGAGCGCCTTCGCTTCCTTGTTGTAGAGCAGCGATACCAGCGCGAAGAGATTGCGGGCATAGAGCGACGAGGCATCGGCCGCCAGCCGGCCCGGCACGTTCGCATGGCCGACGATGACGACGCCGTGTTTCTTGACGACCTTGCCCATCTCGGAGATCGGACAGTTGCCGCCCTGCTCGACCGCGAGATCGACGATGACGGAACCCGGCTTCATCGACTTCACCATCTCTTCGGTCACCAGCACCGGCGCCTTGCGGCCGGGGATGAGGGCCGTGGTGATGACGATGTCCTGTTTCCTGATCGTGTCGGCGATGAGCTGCGCCTGCAATGCCTTGTAGGCGTCGCTCATTTCCTTCGCATAGCCGCCGGCGGTTTCGGCCTGTTTGAATTCGTCGTCCTCGACCGCGACGAAGGTCGCGGCAAGACTCTCGACCTGTTCCTTGGCGGCGGGCCGCACGTCGGTCGCGGAGACGATGGCACCGAGCCGCCGCGCCGTCGCGATCGCCTGCAGCCCGGCAACGCCAGCACCCATGACCAGAACGCGTGCCGGCGCGATCGTGCCGGCTGCCGTCATCATCATCGGGAAGGCGCGACCATACTCATGCGCCGCGTCGATCACCGCACGATAGCCGGCGAGGTTCGATTGCGAGGACAGCACGTCCATCGCCTGGGCGCGCGTGATGCGCGGCATCATCTCCATCGCGAAGGCGACGATGTTCTTCGCGGCATAGCCCTTGATCTGATCGCCGGCGGCATGGGGTGCCAGCATCGCGACCAACACCGTGCCGGATTTCATGGCGGCGAGCTCGTCATTGCCTTCGGCCGCCGTCAAAGGCCGCTGCACCTTGAGAACGAGATCGGCATTGCCGATGGCGGCCGCCGCATCCGGCGCGATCGTCGCCCCTGCCGCCTGAAACAACTGGTCGGGGATGTTCGAGCCATCGCCCGCACCCGTTTCCACTGCGACCTCGATACCGAGATCGACATATTTTTTGACCGTGTCAGGCGAGATCGCAACGCGCGTTTCGCCGGCACGGCGTTCTTTCGGTACGCCGATCTTCATCGCCTCCGTCCCGTCCATTGATTCGACCGGAGCCGCCCCCAAAAACTGGCGGCGCCAACAATGCCGGAGCCCCCCGTAAAGCTCAAGCCCGGCGGATCTTCGCATGCCGCGCATCGATGAGCGAAATCGTGGAGCGCAGCCTCGCCCGCTTGTCGGGCCGCCGCCGGTTGTGGCAGGAAGGACAACCAGCCGCGGAGCGCGCATGACGATTCCCGAGTTTGATGGCGAGCCATCGCCCCGCGCCGCGCGGCTGTTCCGCAAATGGGATCTCCTGTGGCTGGCGCTGATCCTGCTGCTCGCGCAGGTCGTGCCCGGCATCCTGACCGGCATCGGGAGCCTGCTCTTCGACAGCGCGATCCTGACCGATCCGACCTCGCCCGCCTCCCAGTATGTGATCCTGGTCGCCGTTACCGGCTCCGGCCTCGCGATGTTCCTCGGCATCGACATCCTGCGACGGCGCCGCCATCTCGCCTGGCGCGATCTCGGCATCCGGCCGACGACGATCGCACCCTGCGCGGTCGCGGTGCTCCTGTTCCTCATCTACATCATTCTCGATGGCTATCTGGTCAAGACGCTCGAACTCGATCCGGACGGGACGCTGACCGAAGAGCTGGCCGGGCAATTCATCTCGCCGCAATCGTCGCTGCTGCAGATCCTGCTCGCGATGCTCTCGCTCGGCATCATGGTGCCAATTGCCGAAGAGCTGCTGTTCCGCGGCATGGTGCTGCGCTGGCTGCAGGAGCGCATGGGTGCCTGGGCGGCGATCGTCATCAGCGCCCTCCTGTTCGCGACCGTGCATTTCTATTTTCTGGTGCTCGATCCGGGCGTCGGGCTCTTCGTCACCGGGCAGATCTTCGTGCTCGGGATGCTGCTCGGCTGGCTCTATGTCTGGTCGCGCTCGATCTGGCCGCCGATCGTCCTGCATGTCGTGAACAATCTCGCGACCGTGGCGATCGCGGTCTGGGGCACCAACTTCTAACGGGCTGCCCTATTTGGGGACATCGATCCCGAAATCGGCGAGCCCCTGGGTCTGGCGCTGTTCGAGCGCCGCTTCGTCGAACCCGCCGATCAGTTCCTGGAACACCTCGTACCAGTTGATCTCGGCCTTCAGATGCATGAAGACCGAGCCGAGCCCGATCGCAGCACGATCCATCAGCACGAACTCGCGCGGCGGCGTAACCGGACCGAGCCGGCGCAATTCTTCATGCACGCCCGCCGCCACCTCGGCGCCGTAGATCTCGCCTTCGTTTTCCTGGATCCGCCGCGGCCGGTTCTCGAGCAGAGGCCCGTATAGAAACGCGGCCCAACGATTGAGCACGCGGATCGTCTCACGATTGAGGTTACGAAATCCCCAACGCTCGTAGGCCGAAACCGCCAGCGCCTCGTCGCCGCGCTCGATCGCGCGATAGAGATCGATCACGCCGCGGACGAACCCGGGCGGAAAGACGCGGATGCAGCCGAAATCGAGCAGGTTCACGCTGCCATCCGGCCGGATCGTGTAATTCCCGAGATGCGGATCGCCGTGGATGATGCCGTAGAAGTAAAACGGCACGTACCAGGCGCGAAACATGTTCTTCGCGACGCGGTTGCGCATCTCGATATCGTACGGATGCGCGGCGACGAACGGCAGCAGCCGCTCGCCCTCGAGCCAGCGCATCGTCAGAAGACGCTTTGTCGACAGCGCGGGCAGCGGCTCCGGCACATGCACCTCTGTCTCGTCGGCAAGCATGTGCCGATAGAGCGCCATGTGCTTTGCCTCGCGCGCATAGTCGAGCTCTTCGCGCAGGCGCGCCGCGATCTCGGCATGAATTTCTTTGGTCGAGATCGCGCGGTCGTAGCGTTCGTAGATCGAAAAGATCAAACGAAGCTGGCGCAGATCCGCCTCGACCGCCGATTGCATGTCAGGATATTGCAGCTTGCAGGCAAGATCGCGGCCGTCGAGCGATATGGCGCGATGCACCTGACCAAGCGACGCGGCAGCCGCCGCTTCCTCTTCGAACGAGCGGAATCGTGCGGCCCAGTCGGGGCCGAGTTCCGACGCCATGCGCCGGCGCACGAAATGTCGCCCCATCGCCGGCGCATCGGCCTGAAGCTGCGCCAGCGCTGCCGAGTATTCGCGCGGCAGCATGTCGGGAATGGTCGACATGATCTGCGCGACCTTCATCAGCGGGCCCTTGAGCCCGCCCAGGGCCGCCGTCAGATCGGCCGCGTGTTTGCCGCGATCGAGTGTGGTGCCGAGATAACGCGCGCCCGCGACCCGCGCCGCCAGTCCGCCGACCGCGCCGCCGACCCGCGCATAACGCCGCACACGGCCGGCCATCGAGTTGCGTTCGGTTTCATTGCTGTTGTCGTCGGGCTTGCGCGCCAATTCAGAGCCGCTCCAGCTCGTCGATCATTTCGCCGATCAGCGACAGACCGCGGCGCCAGAACGCCGGATCCGACGCATCGAGCCCGAAGGGTGCGAGCAATTCCTTGTGCCGCTTGCTGCCGCCCGCGCGCAGCATGTCGAGATATTTCTCGGCGAAGCCCGCATCGGACTGGCGATAGACCGCATAGAGCGAGTTCACCAGGCAATCGCCGAACGCGTAGGCGTAAACATAGAACGGCGTATGAATGAAATGCGGGATATAGCACCAGAACCAGCGATAGCCTTCGTCGAAGCGGATTGCAGGCCCGAGGCTTTCGCTCTGCACGTCCATCCAATGTTCGGCGATGCGCTCCGGCATCAGCTCGCCCTCGCGCCGCTCTTCATGCACGCGGCGCTCGAACTCGTAGAACGCGATCTGACGCACGACCGTGTTCAGCATGTCCTCGACCTTGCCGGCAAGGAGCGCGCGGCGCTTCTTCGCATCGGTCTCGCGCGCGAGCAGGCTCTGGAAGGTCAGCATCTCGCCGAACACCGACGCCGTCTCCGCCAGCGTGAGCGGCGTATCGGCCATCAGCGGGCCCTGCCCGGCCGCGAGGACCTGATGCACGCCGTGACCGAGCTCGTGCGCCAGGGTCATCACGTCGCGCGTCTTGCCATACCAGTTGAGCAGCAGATAGGGATGCGCCGACGGCACCGTCGGATGCGCGAAGGCGCCCGGCGCCTTGCCCGGCCGCGGCGACACGTCGATCCAGCCGCCGCCGAAAAAGCGCTCGCCGACCGCGGCAAGGTCTTTCGAGAAGCGGCCATAGGCTTCGAGCACGATCTGCGTCGCCTCCGGCCAGCCGATCACGCGGTCGGCATCGTCGGGCAGCGGCGCATTGCGATCCCAGTAATCGAGCTGTTCGACGCCGAACCATTTGGCCTTCAGTTTGTAGTAACGGTGCGACAGATCGGCATAGGAACCCTGCACGGCGGCGGACAGCGCATCGACCACCGCGTCTTCGACCTGGTTCGACAGATTGCGCGAGGAATCGGCGCGCGCGAAACCGCGCCAGCGATCCTCGATCTCCTTGTCCTTGGCCAATGTGTTGGTGATCAGGGAAAAGGGCCGCCGGTTCTCGCCATAGACCCGCCCGATCTCGAGCGCCGCTTCCTTGCGCTTCGCCGGATTGCGATCGGTCATCAGGTTGAGCGCCTGGTCGCCGGTCATCGTCTCGCCGCCGATATCGAATCTCAGATCGGCGTTGGTCTCGTCGAAGGTGCGCGACCAGGCGGCATGCCCGGTCACGTTCTTCTCGTGCAGCAGCCGCTCCATGTCGTCGGCGAGTTGATGTGGCCGGTAGGATCGAATCTGGTCGATCCAGGGCCGGTAATGCGCCAGCGCCGGCGCACGATACTGTGTCTCGAGCCGCGCATCGTCGATTCGGTTGATCTCGAGCGTGAAGAACAAGGTTTCGACGCTGATGTCGGTCGTGCGCTCCTGCATCGTCTGGTAGAATTTCGCGTGGGCCGGATCGGTCATGTTCTGCGCATAGACGAGTTGTGCGTAGCTCATGATCCGGCCGAGCCGCTCCTGCATCTGCTCATACTGCGAGACGGCGGCGGCCAGCGCCGCGCCGTCGAGCGCCGCCAGCTTGCCCTCATGGCGCCCGCGAAACTCCCTGGCCTCGCGTTGCGCGCGCTCGAGGTCCTGCCGGAGCTCCGGCGATTCCATGCCGGGATAAAGGTCATCCAGATCCCATACGGGGAAGGCGTCGGCAACGTCGGCGGCATTTTCGGCGGGATGGGCCATGGCAGTTGCGGTCCTTCGTCTGGCTTGCTTGAATCTGGCGAGCGTTGGTACGGGGCGATATAAGGTCGAACCGGCTTCAGGCCAAGGCTTCGGGAGCCCCATCGATGCGGTACGACGCATGGCAGAGTCTGCCACAAATGTTCTTCGAGCAGGCAGCCCGTCACGTGGCGCGGCCCTATCTGCGCGACAAGCGCGACGGCACATGGCACAGCCGGACCTATGGCGAGGTCGCGAGCGTGGTCAGCCGCTTCGCGTCGTCGCTGATCCAGCTTGGCCTCCAGCCTGGCGAGCGGGTCGCGCTGATCGCCGAGAATCGCCCGGAATGGACCATCGCCGATCTGGCGATCATGGCGGCGGGCGGAATCACCGTGCCGGCCTTCACCACCAACACGATCGCCGACCATGCACATATCCTCGGCAATAGCGGCGCAGTCGGTGCCATCGTCTCGTCCCGCACGCTGGCGGAGCGGATCGTCCAGGCGGGGCTGAAGACCGGCAATCTGCGTTTCCTGATCGCGATCGAGGATACCGGAATCGGCCAGGCACCGCCTTTTACCCTCCTGCGCTGGGATGCGGCGCTTGAGCGCGGCAAGGAAGACGATCCCATTGTCGCGGCCCGCATGGCCGCCATCAAACGTACCGATACAGCCTGTTTCATTTATACGTCGGGCACCGGCGGTCTGCCCAAGGGCGTGATGCTCACTCATGGCGGCATCCTCGCCAACTGCAAAGGCGCCTATCACCTGCTCAAGGAATTCGGACTCGGCCGCGAAGTCTTTCTGTCGTTCCTGCCGCTCTCGCATTCCTACGAGCATACGGTCGGGCAGATGTTCCCGATGACGATCGGCGCCGAGGTCTGGTTCGCGGAGGGCGCAGACAAATTGCTCGAGAATGCCGCCGAAGCGCGGCCGACGATCATGACGGCCGTGCCGCGTCTCTACGAAGCGATGCGCGGGCGGATCGAACGGCAGATGACGAAGCTCCCGGATGCGAAACGCCGCTGGTTCGAACGCGCGGTCGCACTGGGCCGCAAGCAGTATGAAGGCGAACGGCTGACGCTCGGTGAGCGCGTTCAGGATTGCCTCGCCGATATTCTGGTGCGCCGGAAGATGAAGAAGCGGTTCGGCGGACGGCTGAAGGCGATGGTGTCGGGTGGGGCCGCGCTCAATTACGAAGTCGGCATCTATTTCACGGCACTCGGTCTGCGCATCCTGCAGGGCTATGGCCAGACCGAGTTCGCGCCGGTCGTCTCCTGCAACCCGCCGCACGATTGCCGCATCGACACGGTCGGAAAACCGCTGGTCGATGTCGAGCTCAGCCTGGGGCCGGACGGCGAGATTCTGGTACGCGGCGAGGCGATGATGAAAGGCTATTGGGGCGACGAGGCGGCAACCGCCGCCGCGCTCGAAGGCGGCTGGCTGCACACCGGCGATGTCGGCGAGATCGACAAAGACGGTTATGTGCGCATCACCGATCGCAAGAAGGACATCATCGTACTGTCGGGCGGCGACAATATCTCGCCCGCCCGCGTCGAAGGGATGCTGACCTTACAGCCGGAAATCGCCCAGGCGATGGTCGATGGCGACAAGCATCCGCATCTGGTGGCGCTCATCGTGCCCGACGAAACGTTCGTCGCGCAGTGGGCGTCGCAAAACGGCGGCTCGCGCGATCTCGCACAACTTGCGGGAAATGCGGCGCTCCACCAGGCGCTCTCGCCCGCCATCGATCGCGCCAACGCGATGCTATCGAATCTGGAAAAGATCCGCCGCTATGTTGTCGCCGACGAGGGTTTCACGACCGAAAACGGCATGCTGACCGTCTCGATGAAGATCCGGCGCCACAAGATCCGCGAACGATTCGGGGCGAAGCTGGCAGGCCTTTACACGCGCTAGGCACGGCGTGCCCGCCGTACGGCCCCGCTGCGCATGCGGAACGTTGGCCCGGACAGACGGTGCAGTGGATGCCCCGGTCAAGCCCGGGCATGACGATTGGGAGATTCGTTCAGGCGAGCGTTTCGCAACGTTGCATGGGTCGCGCCACAGCGCGCCCCGGTTCACGCGCGGTGGTAATCGCGATACCAGTCGACGAAACGCGGCAGGCCCTCGTCGATCGATGTCTTCGGTTCGAATCCGAGGTCGCGTTTCGATTCCGCAATGTCGGCATAGGTGGCCCGCACGTCGCCCGGCTGCATCGGTGCATGCTCGATGATCGCCTTGCGGCCGCATGACTTCTCGAGGATGGCGAGAAAGCGCGGCAGGTCCTCGGATCGATGATTCCCGAGATTGTAGAGCCGGTGGCTCGCGTGACCGGCATCGCGCGGCGGCGACCGGTCGAGCGCGGCAACGACACCGGCGACGATGTCATCGATATAGGTGAAATCGCGCTGCATCTTACCCGCATTGAAGAGCTGCAGCGGTTTTCCCTCGAAGATCGCCTTGACGAACAGCCAGGCCGCCATGTCGGGCCGGCCCCATGGCCCGTAGACCGTAAAGAACCGCAGCCCGGTCGAAGGAATGCCATAGAGCCGGGAATATGAGATCGCCATGATCTCACCGGCGCGCTTGGTCGCACCGTAGAACGAGGCCGGCCGTTCGACCGGATCGGTGACGGCGAAGGGAAGCTTCGTATTGTCGCCATAGACCGACGACGAACTCGCATAGACGAGATGCCGCAAAGTCGGAATGGCGCGCGCGAGTTCCAGGATCGAAAGCTGCCCTTCGATGTTCGATCGCACGTAATCTTCGGGATGTTTCAGGGAATGACGGACGCCGGCCTGTGCGGCGAGATGAACGATCCCGTCGATCCCGCCATCGGTGTTTCCGCCGGCGGCGAAACCGCGCATCGCCGCAAGGTCGGCCACATCGAGCTTGTGGAATTCAAATCCCGCCCGGACGAGCAGCCGACCGAGCCGCGCCTGTTTCAGCGTCGGATCGTAATAGGCGTTGAGATCGTCGATGCCGGTCACGCGGTCCCCGCGCGCCAGCAGCGCCTGCGAAACATGATAGCCGATGAACCCGGCGGCCCCGGTGACGAGGACATGCATGGCCGCATCTATAGCCCGCCTAGAACCACATTGCACGACGGGGCTTTGCCCATCGATGCGAACCGGCCGATGGGCTCGATTGCGCCGGCCCGGCGCCGTCCCTAATCTGACACTCATGGCGCCCGTCCCTGCCCCGACCTCCCTCGCGCGCGTTTCGCTCGACGACAAATACGCGCTCGAAACCGGGCGCGTGTTTATAACCGGCACGCAGGCGCTGGTCCGGCTGCCGATGATGCAGCGTCGGCGCGATCTCGCCGCGGGGCTGAACACCGCCTGCTATATCTCCGGTTATCGCGGCTCGCCGGTCGGCGGGCTCGACCAGGCGATCGGTCAGGCCGGGCATTTCATCGACGAGCACCACATCCGGCTTCAGCCCGGCGTGAACGAGGAGATCGCGGCGACCGCGATCTGGGGCAGCCAGCAATCCGATCTGTTCGGCGATTTCCGGTATGACGGTGTGTTCGGGCTCTGGTACGCGAAGGGGCCCGGCGTCGATCGCGCGGGCGATGCGCTGAAGCATGCCAATCTCGCCGGCACGGCGCGCCACGGCGGCGTGGTTGCCCTTGCCGGCGACGACCATACCTGCAAGTCCTCGACCACCGCGCATCAGAGCGAGTTCGCGCTGATCGATGCCGCGATTCCGATCCTGCATCCCGCCGGCGTGCAGGAGTTCATCGATTTCGGTCTCTACGGTTGGGCGATGTCGCGCTTCTCCGGCTGCTGGACCGCGATGAAACTGGTTGCCGAAACGACCGAAGCATCGGCCGCCGTCGACATCGATCCGTCACGCATCGCGATCCGGCTGCCGCAGGATGTCGCCGACCCGCCGGGCGGCCGCAACATCCAATGGCCGTCGGCACCGTTTGCGCAGATCCAGGCGCTCGAACAGGAAGCGCGGCTGCACGAGTTCAAATTGCCGGCCGCTGTCGCGTTCGTGCGCGCGAACCGGCTCGACCGCGTGATCTTCGGCGGCCCGCGCCGCCGCGTCGGCATCGTCACCACGGGAAAATCCTATCTCGACGTGCGTCAGGCACTCGACGATCTCGGCATCGACGAGATCGAGGCCGGCCGGCTCGGTCTTTCGCTGCTCAAGCTCGCGCTGGTCTGGCCGATCGAACCGGAAGGCATGCGCGCCTTCGCCGAAGGGCTCGACGAAGTGCTGGTCGTCGAGGAAAAGCGCAGCCTGATCGAGCAGCAGATCAAGGAAACTTTGTTCCATCTGCCGGCCGATCGTCGGCCATGGGTGACGGGCAAGACCGACGAGAAAGGCCGGCCGCTGCTCTCCGGCGTCGGCGAGTTGTCGCCGACGCGGATCGCGCGAATCATCGTGGAACGGCTCAAAGCTTTCGCCGAGATCGGCGCCATCGAACAGCGACTCGAACGGCTCGAGGCGCGCGAACGGTCCCTGAGCGATTACAAGGCGCCGATCCGCCGCATCGCCTATTTCTGTTCCGGCTGTCCGCATTCGACTTCGACGCAGGTGCCCGAGGGCAGCCGCGCGCTCGCCGGCATCGGCTGCCATTACATGGCGCAGTGGATGGACCGGAACACGAAAAGCTTCACGCAGATGGGCGGCGAAGGCGCATCCTGGCTCGGCCAGGCGCCGTTCAGCAAAACGCCGCATGTGTTCCAGAATGTCGGCGACGGCACCTATTTCCATTCCGGCTCGATGGTGATCCGCGCCGCCGTCGCGGCCGACGTCACCATGACGTTCAAGATTCTCTACAACGATGCGGTCGCGATGACCGGCGGCCAGAAGATGGACGGGCCGCTCGACGTGCCGCGCATGAGCTGGCAGCTCTGGTCCGAAGGCGTGGTCAGGACGGCGGTCGTGACCGACGAGGAAGACAAGTACCCGACGCACGGTGCTTTTGCACCGAACGTGACCGTGCATCATCGCGATGCGCTCGATCAGGTGCAGCAGGATCTGCGCAATGTGAAGGGCGTCACCGCGCTGATCTACGACCAGGTCTGTGCGGCCGAGAAAAGGCGCCGGCGCAAGCGCGGCACGATGATCGATCCGGCACGGCGCGTGTTCATCAATCCGCTGGTCTGCGAAGGCTGCGGCGATTGCGGCGTCAAATCGAACTGCGTGTCGGTCGTCCCGATCGAGACCGAGTTTGGCCGACGGCGCGCGATCGACCAGTCGTCCTGCAACAAGGATTATTCCTGCCTCAAGGGCTTCTGCCCGAGCTTCGTCACCATCGAGGGCGGCGAATTGCGCAAACGCAAACCGGCGGCGGGCGCCGATCCGGCCGACGGGCTGCCCGAGCCGATGGTCGCCGCATCGCAGCGCCCGTACGGAATTCTCGTGACCGGCGTCGGCGGCACCGGCGTCGTGACGGTCGGCGCGGTGCTCGCGATGGCGGCGCATCTCGAAGGCAAAGGCTGCACGACGATGGATATGACCGGTCTTGCGCAGAAAGGCGGCGCGGTCGTGAGCCATGTACGGATCGCCGAAGACCCCGCCGCGTTACACGCGGTCAAGATCGCGACCGGCGGTGCGGCATTGCTGCTCGGCTGCGACATCGTGGTGGCGGCGAGCGCCGATGCGCTCTCCAAGATCGATCCCGATCGGACGCGGATTGTCGCCAACACGCAACAGACCGTCACCGGTGACTTCACGCGCAGCCCCGACATGAATTTTCCGATCGACGCGCTCGAGGCGGCGCTCGCGCGCACGGCCGGCAAGGACCGTTGCGATTTCGTCGAAGCCGGACGCATCGCGACCTCGCTGCTCGGCGATTCGATCGCTGCCAACATGTTCCTCGCCGGCTATGCCGCGCAGAAGGGTCTGCTGCCGATCACGGTCGCGGCCATCGAACGTGCGATCGAACTGAACGGCACGCAGGTCGGGTTCAATCGCAGCGCCTTCCGCTGGGGCCGGCGCATGGCGCACGACCCCGAGGCAGTCGAAGCGGCGGCGCGCGCAGCGGCACCGGAATTGCAGCCGGAGAAGCTGGCCGAGACCCTGGACGATATCGTTGCCGTTCGCGCCGCCGAGTTGACCGAGTACCAGAATGCGGCCTATGCCGATGGCTACAAGGCGCTGATCGCGCGCGTGGTCGCGGCCGAGCGCGCAAAGGCAGCGGGCTTCGCCGGCCTCGCCGAAACCGTCGCGCGCAATTACTTCCGACTGCTGGCTTACAAGGATGAATACGAAGTTGCGCGCCTCTTCACCGATGGCCGCTTCGCCGACAAGATCGCAAGCCAGTTCGAGGGCGACTTCAAACTGAACTTCCATCTGGCGCCGCCGATCGCCGCCAATCGCGATCCGTCGACCGGACATCTGCAGAAGCGCAGCTTCGGGCCGTGGATGCTGCCGGCGTTCCGGATCCTCGCGCGGCTGAAGTTCCTGCGCGGCGGCGCATTCGATATTTTCGGCCGCAGCGAGGAACGGCGAATGGAGCGCCGTCTGATTGCGGATTACGAAGCGACGGTCGAGCGATTGCTCAACGGCCTTTCAAGCGAGAACCATGCGCTCGCGATCGAGATCGCGACCCTGCCGGTGCGGATGCGCGGCTTCGGTCATGTGAAGGCCGCCAATGTTGAAGAAACGAAAGTCCGCGAGGCGCAGCTTCTGGCGCGCTATGAAGGGCGCCGCGAAACGCCGCAAGCCGCCGAATAAACTTTACCGCTTCGCCGCAATCCAGACGCCGAGCAGCACCATCGCGGCCGCGAGCAGCAGGCTCAAGGTCAGCGGTTCGCCGAGCAGGAACACGGCGAGGATCAATCCGCTGATCGGCTGAAAAAATTGCAGCAGCGCCACGCGCGCAATGCCGCCCTGGCCGAGCGCCCAATACCAGCCGGCATAGCCGACGATCGTCGTGATATAGGCGAGAAACAAAACGGCCGACCAGGAGATCAGCCCGCCAGTTTCGAGGGCGACATCGAACCCGACAAACGGCGCGGCCGGCAGGAGAATGAAGGCGGCCAGCGCGACGCCCCAGAAGGTCGTGCCCCAGACGCTGTAGCCGAGTTGCGACAAACGCGCACCCGACACATAGCCGATGGTCGCGGTGATGCCCGCGATCAGGACGAGCGCATCGCCGAGCAGCGTCGCACCGCCTGTTTCCATGCTGCCGCGCGAGAACACCAGAAGACATTCGCCGACAATGGCAATCGCAGCACCGATGAACCAGCGCCCGCGCGGCAAGCGGCGCTCGAGTCCTGTTGCAATGAGCCCGGTGAAGAGCGGCAGTAGCGCCAGCAGCAGCGAGCTGTGTTGCGCCGAGGTCTCGCGCTGCGCGATCGAGAACAGCACCGGGAACACGACATAGCCTGGAACCGCGGCACCGAGGAAAAACATCCATTGCGCGCGGCCGCGCGGCAGCTTGAGACGCATCAGGATCGCGAGCGGCGCGGCCACCAGCCCGCCCAGCAGCGTGCGCGCAACACCGACGGTCAGACCGTCGATACCGTTGGTCGCGAGTTTCGTGACGACGGGTGTTGCACCCCACAGCACGATGACCAGCCCCGCCACGATCAGCGGCGCGTAGGCGATCCCGCCATGCGGTTTCCCGGATGCCGCCGGTTCAGATCCCGTCTTCGACACGCGCCGCCACCCATCGCCCGATGAAAGGCAGCAGGGATTTGTTTTCGGCCTGGGCGCGGCCCTGCGTGAAAACCGTGAGCGTGAAGGCTTGCCCGCCCGGCAACTCGACATAGGCGGCATCGTGCCGCCGCCAGGACGCCGGCTCGTGATGTGTCCACAAGGTCAGTCCCGCCTTCGACCAAAGCTTCGCGCCCGCCGGCAGCCCTTCGCCGAGAAAACCGTCGACCTGGTTCGAGGGATCGGCGGCGCGATCGTCCGGATCGAGCGAACGGTGGCAGATCGCGGCCATGCGTTCGCTGCGCGCGGGCGATATCGCAACCCCGCCCAGAATCGCAATCAGAATGCGCGATGCGGCATCGGTCGTGAGCCGGTTATGGTTCCAGCCATTCGCGCCGACGAATTCGCGCTCGCGGCCGTAGCGATCGTCGTCGCAGAATTTCTGCACCAGATTGATGTCGACCAGTTCGGGCCATTGCCAGCCCATGAAGAATTTATGGGCGGCGAAGCGGCGCTGCGTCCATTTCGAGAATTCCATGTCGGGCAGTTCCGGCCCGCTGGTCGTCCCGGTGATGACGTCGATCAGATAGTTGGTCGCCTCGTTGCTCGACCAGTCGATCATGTCGCGGCGCGCGCGCTCGATCATCGCGCTTTCCTGCAACGTACCCGCTTCGAGCCAGGCTTCGAGTGCGACCAGCCAGAAGAGCTTCGGCACGCTCGCGGGATAAAACGGCACCGAGCCGCGATGCGTCGCGCCGGCCGGCCTGGCCGCCCAGAATGCGGTGGGATCGGTTGCCTGGTTCGCGTACAGCGGCTTCTTGTGCAGGACCCAGGTGAACGCCCAATCGTCGGCGCCGAGCGCGAACTCGCTTTCGACGCGCACCTTGAGGTCGCACGCCGATGCGGCAAGCGATTCGTCCTCCCGATAGAACGCCATCGAATTCGCCTCTATCTGGCCAACGCTATCCCGCGAGACCGATCGCCTGCTTGTAGAGATCGAGCAGCGCCTCCTGCTCCTGCCGCTCGGCATTGTCGAGCTTCCGCAGGCGCAACAGCTGGCGCATGATTTTCGTATCGAACCCGGCCGACTTCGCCTCGGAGAAGACTTCGCGGATGTCGCTGGCGAGCGCCGCTTTTTCTTCTTCCAGCCGTTCGATCCGCTCGATGAAGGAGCGCAGTCGCTCCCCGGCGATCCCACCCGTGTCAGCCATCGTTTTCCTTGATCCTTCGGAGTTCCGGTCAATGCGGCGGCGACAATATCGACCGGCCCCCAAGGGGACAAGCGGGCGGGCAAGCGGCCCGCCGGAACGGCGTTCCTGTAAGGATTCGGGCGGGGATTTCCGACGCGCGCCGGCCTAATGCTGGTGCGGTTTTGCTTTCAGATCGGCGGCCAGATCGGCGGCCAGATCGGCGGCCAGATCGGCGGCCAGATCGGCGGCCAGATCGGCAGCCAGCTTCTGCTTCGCCGGATCACTCGCCTCGGTCTGGTGTTTTTTCTTCCATTCGTCGTACGGCATGCCGTAGACGATTTCGCGCGCCTGCGGATCGGTCAGCGCAACGCCCTGTTCCTGGGCGGCGGCGAGATACCATTTCGAGAGACAGTTACGGCAGAAGCCGGCGAGATTCATCAGATCGAGATTCTGCACGTCGCTGCGCTCGCGCAGATGCTGAACGAGACGCCGGAAGGCGGCCGCCTCCAGTTCGGATTGCGTTTTCTGGTCCATGGCTCACTCCCTAGGGGATGCGATTACCGATATGGGCCGGGCCGGGGCGCGAGTCCAGCGGGCGGAAATCTATTGGATGCTCATGGCGACGGTTCCTCCTTTCATGGCGTTACGATGTTCGTCTGTCGGTCGATCGCTGCACGGCAGAGCCGCGCCATCCGGTGCCGCGGTCCCAAGCACGATGTGCGACGGGTACCGGGGACTTCACAGGGTGCCGGGCTTTCAGGGCCTGGCGGTTCGCGCGTCCGGAGCCGCGACTTGCACCCGATCTGGCGGATCCATCCCCCCGGGCCTCCGTGCCCTTCAGGTCCTTGGTTGCGCGGTCCCTCTGTGCAGGGTCCGCGGCCCGGTCACCGCGCCGTCCGATAGTCTGGATGGCGCGAGGTTCCGCGATCGGGGCGGCTCCCCGACCGGGGGAGCCATTCGGGGATGACACGGCTCGGCCGTGCAGCGATCCCGGTGCCGGGGGAGACTTTACGCAGGGATGGGCGGTCATGACGCGCCCTTCTTTCTCGAAAGTCCGGGTAACCGGCCCGATCTCTATACGCTATTTACGCAAATAATGTCAAGCGCGTTCTGCCGGGCCCGCTTCGGCCCAGAGGCTCTCGTCGACCAGGATCGGCCCGAGATGCTTCGCCAGCAGATCGGCCCAGCGCCGCTGACCGGTCTCGTCGGCAATCAGGTCCTGCCGGATTTCCAGCAGCACGTTCGGCATCCCGACCGGCACGGCGTGATGGCGCTGCGTGTAGCCGACGTCGCCGCGCGCGTCGTAGGGCTCGTTGTCCCCGACGCAGAGACCGGGCTCGCCGCGCAGGCTCTTGAGCAACCGCTCGGCGATGCCGCCGAATGTGCCGTTCCACAACACACCGATATGCCAGGGGCGTTTGAACCCGTCCATTTCCGGCGTGAAACTATGGAGACAGATGAGCGCGGTTTTCCATTTGAGCTGGTTGCGCGTCTCGATGAGTGCGGTGATGGCCAGGTGGTATGGATCGAACAGGGTTTCCTTGCGCAGCCTTCGATCTTCATCGGTGAGACCGCGATTGCCGGGAATCTCGATGCCGTCACTGACCTCGACAAAGGAACCGAAGCCGCCCGGCTCTCGGTTGAGATCCATGACGAGGCGCGAGTAGCCGGCGAGAACGGCCGGCGCATCGAGGAGATGCGAGAGCCCGTACGTCACCATGCCGATGCCAATGTCGCAGGCGATATGCAGGCTGCGCTGCGCATCCGTCAGACCCAGGGTCCCGAGTTTCCGCGGAATGGCACGCCCCGCATGGTCGGCGACCAGTAGCGCTTCGCTGGTGCCGATGCCATTGCGGATGGTGGCGACCGGCGCTTCGTCGCGATCGACCAGCCCGCCCTCCGGGCCGGCGAGATAAAAATTCCGGCTCTCATCTTCGCTCATGGGCGGGGATATTGGCGGGGCGGATTAAAGGAGGCAAGAAGCAGCGAGATTCAATCACGTCGGATTGACCACCGACTGCCGCCGGGCCTAACTACGCGCTCGAACGAGCGGGAACCCCCATGCCCAGCCACACTTTCTTCTGCGTCGACGGCCATACCTGCGGCAATCCGGTGCGCATGGTCGCGGGCGGGCAGCCGCCGCTGAAGGGTGCGACCGCATCGGAACGGCGCCTCGATCTGATCGCGCAATACGACTGGGTCCGCACCGGGCTTTGTTTCGAGCCACGCGGCCACGACATGATGTCGGGCTCGCTGCTCTATCCGCCGACGCGGACCGATTGCGATCTCGGCATTGTGTTCATCGAAACCAGCGGCTCGCTGCCGATGTGCGGTCACGGCACGATCGGCACCGTCACCTTTGCGCTCGAGCGCGGCATGGTGACGCCGCGCACACCGGGCAAGCTCATGCTCGATACACCCGCTGGCGTTGTCGAGGCGACCTACACGCAGAAGGGCGAGTATGTCGACGCGGTGCGCATCAGGAACGTCGCGTCCTATCTGCACGCCGAGGGCGTCACCGTCGATTGTCCCGGCATGGGCGAACTCTCGTTCGATGTCGCCTATGGCGGTAATTTCTATGCGATCCTCGATCCGCAGAAGAACTATCGCGATCTTGCGGACGTGACGCCAGGCGAGATCCTGCGGCTGTCGCCGATCCTGCGGAAGCTTTTGAACGAGGCGATGGATTTCGTGCATCCCGAAAATCCGTCGATCCGCAACGTCTCGCATATTCTCTGGACCGGCAGACCGACGAAACCGGAAGCACACGCGCGCAACGCGGTCTTCTATGGCGAGAAGGCGATCGATCGCAGCCCGTGCGGCACCGGCACCTCGGCGCGCATGGCGCAGCTCGCCGCCAAGGGCAAGCTCAAGGTCGGCGACGATTTCGTGCATGAGAGCATCATCGGCTCGCTGTTCAACGGCCGCGTCGAAGCGGCGGCGAAAGTCGGCAACCACGATGCGATCGTTCCCTCGATCGAGGGCTGGGCGCGCATGACCGGGCTCAACACGATCTTCATCGACGATCGCGATCCGTTCAAACACGGGTTTCAGCTGGTGTAGGCGGAGCGCCTGGAGCGCTATGACCATCAATGATAGCGTTCACCTGAAGGCGCCTGTCCGTTTCGGCAGCTTCAAGAAGAACGAGGTTTTCAACCCCTTGGAAGGTAGTTGATCTGCCCACAAAAATGTGCAAGGAAAAAATACAAACTAGATCGCTAATTCCATTAATGGAAAAATCATCCGGTGAAGACAGGACGTTGCTGTGTCGCGTCTAACTGACTTGATCGCGCAGGCGAAAGCCAAGGATGCGGAGCTCGGCCGTGAGCTGGAGCGTGAATTTAAGGTTCTATCCGCTCGCCGTTCGTTCGGCCTGAATTTCGAGCGCCACCGCCCCGAGAGCGTCGAGCTGCCGGGCCGTCCTGTGCGGAAGGGGGACAAGGTGCGCGTCCTGCCGCCGCGCGGGTCGACAGCCAAGGGCGATCAGCGGTTGTGGAAGGTTCTGGGTTTCAAGCGGGCAGGCGGTGAAAAACTGGCACGGCTTGATTTGCTGGGCGAGACAGAGCCTGAGAACAGATCGGTTGCGGTCGAGGGCTTGATCGTAGTCGCCGAGTTCCGCGACTACATCTATCCAGGTCTTGTCAGCACCGGGAAGGTCGCGCGGGGCGGCGACAAGCCATTCCACACTGTGATCAATGGCGAAAACTTTCACGTACTTGAAGCGTTGACTTTCACGCACAGAGGTAAGATCGACGCCATTTACATTGACCCGCCCTACAACACAGGCGCAAGAGACTGGAAGTACAATAACGATTATGTCGAGGCAGAAGATCTGTACCGGCACTCAAAATGGCTTGCATTCATTGAACGCAGACTACTGGTTTCACGGGAACTTCTCAATCCAATCGCATCTACGCTGATCGTCACTATTGACGAAAAGGAATACCTGAGACTAGGCCTCCTTCTTGAACAGATATTCCCTGATGCATCGATTCAGATGGTCAGTTCAATGATAAACCCGAAAGGCTCGTCTCGGACTGGGCGCTTTAGTCGCGTCGATGAATATATCTACTTCGTCTTTCTTGGATCAGCGTCAGTGATACCCTGGCGCTCAGATATGCTTCGCGAAGTAGAAGGCGAAGGACGGAAGGTTCGTTGGGCGGGATTGATGAGGAACGGCGAGGGAAGTCGCCGCCAACGAATACCGTCGATGTTCTTCCCCATATACATCGACACCAGAACGGGAAGGTACCATTCAACGGGTGAACCGCCATCTCCCCAGCTCCGACCCGAGGATGTCTCCTCGCCACCGGGAACATTGGCAATCTGGCCGATTGACAAAAGCGGACAGGAATTGATGTGGCGCCTAAGTCCGCCATCCCTACGAGATTATCTCGCAATCGGGCATGCGAAGTTCGGCAAGAGGGACAAGGAAACCGGGCTTCGCTCAGTCTCTTACTTGCAAGCTGGGATACGACAGATGCTAAAAAGCGGAGAAGTCATTTCAGTAGGAAAAGATGCCGAGGGCGCGCTTGAGCTAGAGTTCGCTGACGCGTTCGGAACACGAAGTCCCGCAACCATCTGGAATCTTGTGGCTCACAGTGCCTCGGAGCACGGAGCTGGCCTGCTGAAGTCAATGGTTCCAAGCAGGCGATTCCCATACCCGAAATCAGTCTATGCCGTTGAAGATTGCCTCAGGTTCGTGATCAGCAAGAAGCGCGACGCAATCATTCTCGACTTTTTCTCCGGCTCCGGAACCACTGCCCACGCAGTCATGCGCCTCAACCGGCAGGACGGCGGACGACGGCAATGCATCTCGGTCACCAACAACGAGGTGGCGGCGGAAGAACAGGCAGCGCTTCGCAAAGTGGGCCTTCGCCCTGGCGATACTGATTGGGAGAAATGGGGCATCTGCGATTACATCACCAAGCCGCGCATCGCCGCCGCGATAACGGGAAAGACGCCAGATGGGAAAGACATCAAGGGCGACTACAAATTCACCGACGAATTCCCGATGGCCGAAGGCTTCGACGAAAACGCCGAGTTCTTCACCCTGACCTACGAGACACCCGTTTCCGTTAATCACAACCGCTCTTTCGCACGCATTGCACCGCTCCTCTGGATGCGGGCGGGCAACGAGGGGCGGCGGATCGATTCTGTTCCGGTGAAAGGTTGGGAAGTCGCGGACACCTACGGGCTCCTGACCGACCTGGATAAAGCCGCTGCGTTCTGCAGGGCAATCGAGGCCAAGGGCAACATTCGGATTGCCTGTATCGTTACGGACGACGATCGGCGCTTCCAGTCGGTAACGCGCCACCTGCCCGATGCCGTCGAGCCGGTGCGGCTTTACGAGTCGTACTTGAACAATTTCCGATTCTCGATGGGTCGGTGATTCATGAAGTTTACCCTGAAGGATTATCAGGACGAAGCCGTCGAAGCGGTTCTGGACCGGCTGAAGAAGGCTCGCAAACGCTGGCACGAAGACGGCGACAAGCACGCCTTCTCGCTGACCGCGACCACCGGAGCGGGTAAGACGGTCATGGCAGCGGCGGTCTTCGAAGCCCTTTTTTACGGGAACGACGACCACGACTTCGAGCCCGACCCCGGTGCCGTTGTGATCTGGTTCAGCGACGATCCTTCGTTGAACGAGCAATCGCGATGGCGCCTTCTGGAGGCATCCGACAAGTTTACGTTCTCCGACCTCGTGACCGTGGGGAACACGTTCGCCGGCGAGAAGTTCCAGCCGGGCAAGATCTACTTCCTGAACACGCAAAAGCTTTCGAAGAACAGCCTTCTGGTTCGTGGACACGATCCGGACGATCCCGCCCTGGAGGTCGCTGACGGGCAGCGAATATTGCCCGACATGCGATCGCATACCATCTGGGACACAATTCAGAACACCATCGAAGATCTCGATCTGACCCTCTATCTCATCCTCGATGAAGCGCACAGGGGCATGAAGGAGGGAGGCAGGTCGAACGGCAATGGTAAACCGACCATCGTCAGGCAGCTCATCAACGGTTCCGGCGGCACACCGGGAATTCCCATCGTGTGGGGTATCTCGGCGACGGTGCAGCGGTTCAACGACGCCGTGGCCGGAATGGAAGGGCGCGACACCCTGTCCCCCGTGATCGTTGATGCCAGGAAGGTTCAGGAATCCGGTCTTCTCAAGGACACAATCAATCTCGACGTGCCGGCCGAGACCGGGGATTTCTCGACTGTCCTTCTCCGCCGTGGAACATCCAAGCTGCGCGAGATTTCCGACGCCTGGGCGGAATATGCGAAGCAACAGGACGATGCCGATACTGTTCTGCCGCTCATGGTGTTGCAGGTTCCAAATTCGCCAGATCCCAGAGAAATCGCCAAGTGGCTCGACACGATCTTCGAACAATGGCCGGAGCTCCCGCACGATTGCGCCGCCAATGTTTTTGGCGAACACAAGACGGAAACCTTCGGCAGGTACTCGGTTCCCTACATCGCCCCGGAGCGCGTTCAGGAATCCCGTTCGGTGCGCATCCTCGTTGCGAAGGACGCTATCAGTACAGGCTGGGACTGCCCGCGCGCGGAAGTCATGGTTTCCTTCCGGGCTGCATCGGACAAGACCCACATCACTCAGCTACTCGGGCGCATGGTGCGTACGCCGCTGGCGCGTCGGATTCCCGGCAATGAGCGTTTGAACGCGGTGGACTGCCTGCTTCCACATTTCGACAGGAAATCGGTCGAAACGGTTGTTACTGCGCTGATGACGGGGACCGAAGCAGGCGAGCAACTGCCCGACCGCCGCATCCTGATCAATCCGCTTGAGATGAAGCCCAATCCGGGGATCCCCGAGGAGGTATGGCAGAAACTTTTGTCCTTGCCGTCTCAGACGCTTCCGAAGCGGCAGGCGCGCCCGGTCAAGCGGCTTACGGCATTGGCGCATGAACTCGCTGTAGACGGTCTACTCGCCGATGCGGGCAAGAAGGCGCATGCGGAAATGTACAAGGTGCTTGATGGGGCACAGGTCCGCTATGCCGAGAAAATCAAGAAGGAGCGCGACTCCGTTCTGACCGTCGAAGGCATGACAGTAAAGGCCGATGTCGAAACCAAAAGCATGACGTTCAACGACTTTGTTGAAGCAGCGGATTACGCCGTAATCGAGGACGCCTACAGGCGCGCCGCTCGCATCATCAGCCCTGACTTGGCTATGACCTATAGCGAGCACCTAGCCCGCAAGGCGGCAGCAGATGAGGATCCCGAGGACGCGCTAGTCGAAGCCCATACCGTGGTCGCGGCGATGGGTTTGGTGTCGGACATTAAGGTCGATTTGGAAGCCGAAGCGGAAAAGCTATCCAACCAGTGGCTCACGCAAAATCGGGTTTCGATCAAGAATCTCTCAGACGAACGGCAGGAGGTTTATCGCCAGATACGCGAAATGAGCGCCGATCCGTTGCCGGTCGATCTCGCGCGCCCCAATACATGGCTCCAGATGACCACGGCCCGCAAACCCGATGGCACGGAAGAAGCCCTGCCGCGCTTCGAGAAGCATTTGCTTTGCGATGAAGATGGCCTGTTCCCGGAGGACTTCAATTCGTGGGAGGGCAAGGTCGTGTCGGAAGAGCTCAAGCGCGAAGGCACAGTAGGCTGGTACCGGAACCCGCCTCGTACCAGCCAGGATTCACTCGGTGTGATCTACGAGGACGGCGACGAAATAAAAGTCGTTCGCCCGGATTTTATCTTCTTCGCGCGGTTGCCTGACGGAACAGTTGTCGCCGATATCGTCGATCCACACGGTATACAGTTCAGCGATGCGCTCCCGAAACTGAAGGGATTGGCGAAATACGCTGAGGAAAATGCTGATGTCTATCGGCGCATCGAGGTAATTGCTGAAGTCGGGGGTAAGTTCCGAGTCATCGACCTTACCGAGCCGGCCGCCCGATCTCGGATCATGTCGGCAAAAACTATCAAAGAACTGTACGAAAGCGACGTCGCAAACGATTACTTCTCGTAAACCGCTCGCAAATTAGCGAAGGCGACGATTTCGTGCATGAGTGCATCATCGGCTCGCTGTTCAACGGCCGCGTCGAGGCTTCAGCGAAAGTCGGCAATCACGATGCGATCATTCCCTCGATCGAGGGCTGGGCGCGCATGACCGGGCTCAACACGATCTTCATCGACGATCGCGATCCGTTCAGACACGGGTTTCAGCTGGTGTGAGCTCTGCCCCCTCGCCCCCATTCAGGGGGAGAGGGTCGGGGTGAGGGGGCAATGTCGCGCGCTGCCCTCACCCGCCGTCGCCCGCTATCGCGCGCCGGCACCCTCTCCCGTACGCGGGAGAGGGCTGATAAACGCAACTCTGAGTCTCTACGCCGTGCGATTCGGGCGCTTCGCGAGTGCGGCCGGCTGAGGACGTTGCAAATACCGCGTTCGGTATCGACGCCCCCTCACCCTTCCCTCTCCCCCGTAAACGGGGGCGAGGGTTTGTCCGGCTTTCTTACGCCGCGAGATTCGGGCGCTTGGCGAGTGCCGCGCGGACGACGCCTTCGACATAGGCGCGCTCGTCGCCGACCAGGGCTAGACGCGGGCGGCGCACCGTCTCGCTGCCGACACCGACTATCGCCTGCGCCAGCTTGATGTACTGCACGAGCTTCAGCGACACGTCGAGATGCAGCATCGGCATGAACCAGCGATAGAGATCGCGCGCTTCCTGATAGCGCCCAGCCTTCGCCAGCTTCCAGATCGCGACCGTCTCGTCGGGGAAGGCGGCGACCAGACCGGCGACCCAGCCGGTCGCGCCCAGCATGAAGCTCTCCAGCGCCAGATCGTCGACACCGCAGAACAGCGTATATCGGTTGCCGCAGAGATTGACGATGTCGGTCAGCCGCCGCACGTCGTCGGAACTTTCCTTGATCGCGACGATCGTCTTCTCGCCGGTCAGTTCGGCGAACATGTCGGGTGTCACGTCGGTCGAGTACGCAACCGGGTTGTTGTAGACCATGATCGGCAGGTCGGTCGCGCGCGCGACGGTGCGATAATGTTCGAGCGTCTCGCGCCGATCCGATTTGTAACCCATCGCCGGCAGCACCATCAGACCGTCGAGCCCGGCCTTCTTGCCCGCTTCGGCAAAGCGGCAGGCCTGCGCGGTCGTGTTCTCGGCAACGCCGGTCAGCACCTGGACGCGCCCTTTCGCCGTTGTGACCGCGAGACGGATCAGCTCGTGCTTTTCCTCGAGCTCGAGCGAGCGGTTCTCGCCGAGCGTGCCGATCATGATGATGCCGTGACAACCGGCCTTCACCATGCGTTCGATCTGCGCCGCGGTTCCCTCGAGATCGAGGCTTTCGTCGTCGCGGAACTGCGTGGTGATCGCGGGGAAGATGCCGGACCAGCCGGTTGCCCCAGTATTCGCGGCCCCAGTATTCGTCGCCATGAACGCCACCCCTTCGAGAAACGGTTGTCCGAAGCCGCAACCTGCCCCCGCCCGGATCGGGCGGTCAAGCGTTCGACTGGACCCGCCCCCTTCCGCCCCCCGGACGCCGCGGACTGCCACGGCCGGCCGCGGCAAAAGGGAGAGGGGGAAGCGCAAATTTCCTCGATCCACCTTGGCGATGGCGGCGGCCGAGGCGCGCGGTCTATAAGCCCTCGCCATGGTCTCCCGCCTGCTGCTCAAGGCCTTTTCCGGCCCGCGCTTTGCGCTGCCGCTGCTGATCCTCGGCGGCGTGACGATCTCGTTCTCGGGAATCTTCGTCCGGCTCTCCGAGGTCGGCCCGTCGGCGACCGGTTTCTACCGCATGATCCTCGCGCTGCCGCTGCTCTGGCTGTGGCAGGCGCTCGAGCAGCGCCATGCCGAGACGCCGCCGCCCCGACCCGCCAGTCGCGGCGACTGGTGGATGCTGGTGCTGCCGGGATTTCTGCTCGGCGCCGATCTGGTGGTCTGGCATTGGGGATTGACGATGACCAGCCTCGCCAACGCGACCGTGCTTGGCAATTCGGCACCGATCTTCGTGACGCTGGCCGGCTGGCTCTTCTTCGGCGAACGCTTCGGCGGCCGCTTTCTCGCGGGCCTTGCTCTCTCGATCGCCGGAACCGTCCTGCTGGTCGGATCGAGCGTGGATCTGGGCGAGATCAATCTGCTCGGCGACGGGCTCGGCGTGCTCGCCGGCGTTCTCTATGCCGCCTATCTGCTGGCGCTCAAATCGGTGCGCGCGCGTTTCACGACCGCGCGCGTGATGACCGCAAGCGCATTGTCCGCATCGGCACTCTGCCTCGTCGCGGCGCTCGTCGGCAGCGAGACGATCCTGATTACCAGTTTCGCCGGTCTTGCGGTCGTGTGCGCGCTTGCCTGGATCAGCCATGTCACCGGGCAGAGCCTGATCGCGTGGGCGCTCGCGCATCTGCCGGCCTCGTTCTCGTCGATCACGCTCCTGATCAATCCGCTGATGACCACGCTGCTCGCCTGGCTGATCCTCGGCGAAGCGCTCGGGCCGCTGCAGGCGGCCGGCGGCGCGATCCTGCTGTTCGGGATCCTGCTCGCGCGCCTGGACAAAAGCCGCTTCGCCCCTTCCACCCGAAAACCGCCGGCCCCGTGACGCGACAACTGCTTGACCCTTTGTCGCCGCTCTCCCTACGATCCGCGCCCCGCCGCCGAGGCCCCGCCACCGCAGCCAGGCATTCGATGACCCCTTCACCCTCCTTTGCTCCGCCCCGATGACGCCGCAGGATTTCATGCGCCACCTGTTCGACGCCGCGATCGCGGCCGCCGACCCGATGCGCTGTCTGCCACCACATCTGCCGGCTCGTCCCAAAGGCCGCACCATCGTGGTCGGCGCGGGCAAGGCATCGGCCGCGATGGCGCGCGCCGTCGAACAACATTGGGACGGACCGCTCGATGGTCTGATTGTCACGCGCGACGGCTACGCTGCGCCCTGCGAGCGGATCGAGATCGTCGAGGCGTCGCATCCGGTACCCGATGCGCGCGGCCGCGAAGCGGCGGGCCGCATCCTCGAAAAGGTTCGCGGGCTCGGGCCGGACGATCTCGTGCTCTGTCTGATGTCGGGCGGTGCCTCGGCGCTGCTCGCGCTGCCGGCCGCGGGTCTGACGCTGGCCGACAAGCAGGCGGTCAATCGCGAACTGCTGCGCTGCGGGGCGACCATTTCGGAAATGAACTGCCTGCGGAAACATCTCTCGGCGATCAAGGGCGGCAGGCTCGGTGCCGCCGCCGCACCGGCGCGGCTGGTGACTTTGCTGATCTCGGATGTGCCGGGCGACGATCCGGCAACGATCGGCTCGGGCCCGACCGTGCCGGATCCAACGACTTACGACGACGCGCGCGCAATTGTCGCGAAATACAAGATCGATGTGCCCGCCGCCGTGCGCGCGCGGCTCGACGCGGGTGCGGACGAAACGCCGAAGCCGGGCGATCCGCGTCTGGCGCGCGCCGAAACGATCATGGTCGCGCGACCGCAGGCCTCGCTCGAAGCCGCGGCGAAAGTGGCGCGCGAGGCCGGCATCGCGCCGGTCATCCTCGGCGATGCCATCGAGGGCGAAGCACGCGAGGTTGCGATTGTACATGCCGGGATCGCACACCAGGTTCTCGCGCACGACCAGCCGGCGGCGAAGCCCGCTCTGCTGCTCTCCGGCGGCGAGACGACGGTCACGATCCGCGGCAAGGGACGCGGCGGCCGCAATGCCGAATTCCTGCTGGCGCTGGCAATCGCGCTCGGCGGTGCTGCGGGCATCCATGCGATTGCCGGCGACACAGACGGGATCGACGGCAGCGAGGACAATGCCGGTGCGATCATCGGCCCCGATACCCTGGCGCGCGCCGCTGCCGCGGGCATCGACGCCAAGGCGCGTTTGGCAGACAATGACGGATATGGATTCTTCGATTCGCTGGGCGATCTCGTGGTGACGGGGCCGACTTTGACGAACGTGAACGACTTCCGGGCGATCCTGGTCGATCCGGCGCAGCGACTGCGCTGATCGGCCGGCACGGATCGCGCCCGAGACCGGCAGCAAGGGGGCCGGCCGCATGAGACGACACCGCCCATGAGACGACATCGCAAGGCCAAGATCGTCGCAACGCTGGGTCCCTCCAGCAGCGATACCGACACGATCCGCGCGCTGTTCATGGCCGGCGCCGACGTGTTCCGGCTGAATTTCAGCCACGGCACGCATGAAGAGCATCAATGGCGCTACGAGCTGATCCGCCAGGTCGAACTCGAGACGCACCGGCCGATCGGCACGCTCGCCGACCTGCAGGGCCCGAAATTGCGCGTCGGCCGTTTCGCCAACGGCCATGTGATGCTGAAGGCCGGGCAGAAATTCCGCCTCGATCTCGATCCGAAGATCGGCGACGAGAACCGCGCGAGCCTGCCGCATCCCGAAATCTTCGCGGCGACCAACGAAGGCACCAAGCTGCTGCTCGATGACGGGCGGCTGACGCTCGAAGTGCAGAGCTGCGGCAAGGATTTCGCCGAAACGATCGTGCGCGTCGGCGGCAAGCTATCCGACCATAAGGGCGTCAACCTGCCTGGCGTGCTGCTGCCGATCTCGGCACTGACGGCAAAGGACCAGAAGGACCTGCAGTTCGCGCTCGATCTGGGCTGCGACTGGATCGCGCTGTCGTTCGTGCAGCGGCCGGAAGACGTGGCCGAAGCGCGACGCCTGATCGCCGGTCGCGCGGCGGTGCTCATCAAGCTGGAAAAGCCGGCAGCCATCGACCGGCTCGAGGAGCTGGTCGATCTGGCCGATGCGGTGATGGTCGCGCGCGGCGATCTCGGCGTCGAGATGTCGCCGGAAGACGTGCCAATCCTGCAGAAGCGCATCGTCAGCGTCTGCCGCGAGCGCGGCAAGCCGGTGATCGTCGCGACCCAGATGCTGGAATCGATGATATCGGCGCCGCAGCCGACGCGCGCCGAGGCCTCCGACGTCGCGACCGCGATCTATGACGGTGCCGATGCGGTGATGCTCTCGGCCGAGACGGCGGCCGGCCGCTATCCGATCGAAGCCGTAACGATGATGGATCGCATCATCGCGCGGGTCGAACGCGACCCCGCCTATACGCGCATCATCGCGGCGCAGAATCCCGAACCGGAAACGACGGCGGCCGATGCGATCAGTGCCGCCGCGGCGCAGGTCGCACATACCGTGTCGGCGGCGGTCATCGTCACCTACACGACGTCGGGTTCGACGACCCTGCGCGTCGCGCGCGAACGACCGGAGGCGCCGATCCTCTGCCTTACGTCGGCGCGCGAGACGGCGCGGCGGCTGGCGCTGGTCTGGGGCACACATTGCGTCGAGAGCCCCGATGTCGCGAGCTTTTCCGAGATGGTCGACAAGGCCTGCGATATCGCGCGCGCCGAAGGCATGGCCGAGCCCGGGCAGCGCGTGGTCGTGACGGCCGGCGTGCCGTTCGGCACACCCGGTTCGACCAACGTGCTGCGCATCGCCTGGATCGAGGACCAGGCCTCAGCGTAGCTCGGCCGCGCGGCGGCGGTAGCCGCGCAGCGTGTCGACCGTGAAAATCGCAATCGCCACCCAGATGATCGCGAAGCTCGCGAGCTGCCAGATGCCGAACGGTTCGTCATACCAGAACAGACTCAACAGGAAATAGATCGACGGCGTCAGATACTGGCAGAAGCCGAGCGCGATCATCGAAATGCGCCGCGCGCCGGTGACGAACAGGAACAGCGGGAATGCCGTCACCGGCCCCGCCGCCATCAGCAGCAGATCGAGCGCGAGCCCCCCTCGACCAAAGGCGCCGCTGCCGACGATCTCCAGCCACAGGAGAAAGCCGAGCGCCGCCGGCAGCATCAGCAGCGCCTCGATGAACAAACCATCCAGCGCGCCGATCCCCATCTGCTTGCGCAACAGTCCGTAGGTGCCGAAGGTGATCGCGATGCCGAGTCCAATCCACGGCACGGCACCGAGGCCGATCGCCTGCAGGACGACGCTGGCAACCGCAAGAGCAACCGCGATCGCCTGCACCGGTCGCAACCGTTCGCGGAGGATCAGGATTCCGATCGCGACATTGACCAAAGGCGTGATGTAGTAGCCGAGCGAGGCCTGCAGAAGCTGATCGCTGACAACCGACCAGATATAGACCAGCCAGTTCGCCGCCATGATCGTCGTCGAGGCCAGCAGCATCGTCAGGATGCGACGGTTGCCGAACGCGGTGCGGAACGGCCAGGGGCGGCTCGTGACCAGATAGACCGGCAGCAACATCGCGAAGGACCAGACCACGCGATGCGCCAGTACCTCGAGGGCGGGGACATCGGCGACCGCCTTGAAATAGAACGGGTTGAAGCCCCAGAGCAGGAAGGCAGCCAGGGTGCAGGCAAGGCCAAGCCGCGTCTCGCTGCTGGCGGCGGTCGTTGCGGTTCCTGATCGCTGCAAAGTGAATATTCCTCGCGGATTGGGCCTCGCGGATTGGGCCTCGCGGATTGGCCGGAAGCCGCGTCCGTGCGATGCTTTGGCACAAACCGGAGGTCTGAACAATGGACGACGGCCGCGAGATTATCCGTACCACCTGCCCGCGCGACTGTTACGACGCCTGCGGCATCGCCGTGGTCAAGCATGGTGCGAAGGCGCGTGTGCTGGGCGATCCCGATCATGCCGTCGCCCGCGGCGCGCTCTGCGGCAAATGCGCGATCGGCTATAACGGCGCCTGGCGCGACCCGAACCAGCGCCTCGGGTTGCCGCTGAAGCGCGTCGGCCCGAAAGGGTCGGGCAAGTTCGAACCGATCTCGTGGGACGAGGCGATCGAGACCGTCGCGCGTCGCCTCTCGGCCATCGCCGACAAATCCGGCCCGGCCGCTATCTGGCATGCGCATTACACCGGCACCTGTTCGCAGATCGCTGGCGGTTTCCCGATGCGATTCTTCAACCGGCTTGGCGCGAGCGAAATGGAGCCGGACAGCATCTGCAATCTCGCCGGCCATCTGGCACTCGGCTACATGTACGGCACCAGCGTACGCGGTTTCGATCCGCGCACCGCGAAGGATGCAAAATGCCTGATCGTGTGGGGTGCCAATCCGCACGCCTCGGCGCCGCATCAGCACAAGCACTGGCTCAAGGAGACGCCGGCGACCGTCGTCGTGGTCGACCCGGTGCGCCATGCGACCGCCGTCGAGGCCGACATCCATCTGCAGCCTTTCCCCGGTTCCGATTCGGCGCTCGCCTATGCGCTGCTGCATGTGATCCGCCGCGAGGGGCTGCTCGATCGCGACTATCTCGACAAGCACACGCTCGGCTGGAACGAGATCGAGGCGCAACTCGACGCGTGTACGCCCGAATGGGGCGAGAAAACGACGGGCGTGCCTGCCGCCGACATCGAGCGCGTCGCGCGGCTCTACGCCGAAGGCCCGTCGATGCTCTGGCTCGGCCAGGGGCTGCAGCGCCAGCCGTCCGGCGGCAACGTGTTCCGCGCCTGCGGCCTGCTGCCGCCGGCGACCGGCAATCTGGGCAAGCCCGGCACGGGTATCCTCTTCCTCAACGGCTCATCCGACCGCGGCATGGACGAGACCTATATGACGGCCCCGCATCTCCGGAAGGCGCCGACGAAATCGCTGAGCCACATGGATCTCTGCGCGCTCCTTGAAAAGCCGCAGGAATCTCAGGCGCTGATCTGCTGGAACATCAACATCGCGGCTTCGAATCCCGATCAGGCGAGGCTGCATAAAATACTGAAGCGTGAGGATCTGTTCCTCGTCGTGCTCGACCTCTTTCGCACCGACACGGCGGATTTCGCCGATCTGGTTCTGCCGGCGGCGAGCTTTCTCGAGTTCGACGATATCGTGACGTCCTATTTCAATCTCACTGTCGGCGCGCAGGCGAAGGCGTTCGAGCCGGTCGGCGAAGCGTTGCCGAACCAGGAGATCTTCCGCCGCATTGCGCGCGCGATGGGCTACAACGATCCGGAGCTGTTCGAGGACGATCGCTCGATCATCGACCGGCTGGTCGCCAATGCCGGAATCGAGGGTGGGTTCGACGCGCTGAAAAAAGTCGGCACGATCTATCCCTCGCGCGAACCGGTGATCCGCTTCGCCGACGGCAAGTTTCCGACGCCCTCGGGCAAAATCGAAATCGCCAGCGAACGCGCCGCCGCCGACGGGCTGCCCGCCGCGCCGACGCCGCATGCCGATCCGCGGCCGGCGGCGGGCCTCTATCGCCTGCTCACGCCGGCGACGCCGTGGCTGATGAATTCGATCTACGGCAACGACGAGAAGATCGTCGAGAAGAACGGGCCGGAATCGATCGCGCTGCATCCCGACGATGCCGCCGCACTCGGCCTCGCCGATGGCGACATGGCGATCTTCGAGACGTCGATCGCGCGTCTTGAGATTCCGGTGCGCATCGAGAACGTCATTCCGCGCGGCGTGGCGCTCGGCGGCAAGAGCCGCTGGGTCCGGAATTCGGCCCTGCGCGCGAACATCAACGCGCTCAATCCCGGGCTTCGTGCCGATATGGGCGACAGCACCGCGGTGCACGGCGTCGAGGTCTCGATCCGGCGGGCGTGAAGGGCGCAAGCGTTATCGCAGCCTCACTCAGATCGTCATGCCCGGGCGTGACCCGGCGATCCATCGATCGGACGGGCTGCGCCTGTCGGATGGTGGCCCGGTGCATCGGCATGGTGGATCGCCGGGTCAAGCCCGGCGATGACGGTTTTTATTTGTAAGGGCGTAGAGAGCCTAATCCGCCATCGTCTCGATCACGAGCTGCTGGAAGCGCTGCACCGCGCCCTCCCAGGCCGGCGTGAAGCGATTATCGATGCCGATGCGATCGCGCACCGCATGGTTCTTTTGCAGAACCGCGACCAGCGGCCCGTCCTGCGCGTTGATCAGCTTCCAGCCGTCGGACACCGCCTGACGCGACTCCGCATAGGCGGCGCCCGAGCCCGCTTCATCGCCGACGAAGTAGTAGTCTTTACGGTAATGCGTGCGATCTGCGGCCTGCGGCATGAACTGCGTTACCGCGATATGGTCGGTCAGGACCGTGATGCCGAGATTGGGAAAGAGGCACACGAAATTGCCCATGTCGCGCATTTCCGGCTTCAGGTTCGGAAATTTCGGCAGCATCGCCGACCGCGTGTTGATCAGGTTCCCATCATCGGCCTGCGGGATGCAGCTTTCGGTGCCGATCATCGTGCCCTCGATCACCGAGCGGCCCCACCAGTTCGGCCGGCCGGTAAAGATCTGCGAATGAATCCAGGGCAGATGATAATCCTCGATGCCGCCTTCGACCGTCAGCTTCCAGTTCGCCGGAATGTCGAGCTCGTGATAGCCGCCATGGCGCAGCAGCGAGAAATCATACTCGCCGAAATAGCGCTCGAAATGCCCGACATGCTCGGACAAAGGCGGCGCCTTGCCGTCGATGTTGACGAACACCGTGTTCATCCAGATTTCGCTGCGGAGCTCACGCAAGCCGAGCGCCGACCGATCGAATCCGTCCTGCTTGTTGACGCCGACGCCGCCGATATTCGGCTGCGCGATCAGCGCGCCGTCGAGATCGTAGGTCCAGCTATGCCAGGGACAGCGGATGTTGGTGAGACCCTTGCATGGTTCGGCGATCGGGCTCATGCCGCGATGCGGGCAGATATTGAGGAACACGCGCAGACGATCGTCGCGGCCGCGCACCATGACCAGGGGCCAGCCGGCAATCGAAACCGGCTTCGCATCGCCCGGCGCCGGCACGTCGTTGGCGACGCCAACCGACATCCACCGCCGCGGGAACAGATCCGTCTGTTCCAGCTTGAAGAATTCGGGATCGGTATAGGCCCGGCCGGGCAGGCCCTTGGCCTTCTCCGGGTTCGGATTCATCAGGGCTGCAATCGCCTCGCTTCCGAGCAATGTTTCGACGGAGCTCGTCATGGCGCATTCTCCCGGCCAGAGCCGGTTTCGGCAGCGTTTGCCCCGGCTTGCGAACAGAGGCTAGCAAAACCCGACGGGCAAGTCAGGCGCGGGCATATCGCGACCGGAGGCTGCCCTCGGCTAGACTGGCGGACGAAAACGGAGGTCAGCCATGCCGATTACCGCCCTCGACCATTACACGATCGGGACGACCGATCTCGGCCGGTCAGTGGCGTTCTATGAAAGCGCCATCGGCCTTAAAAGCGGGCCGCGCCCGCCCTTCGATTTCCCGGGCGCATGGCTCTATGCCGGCGAACGGCCGATCGTGCATCTTTTCGTCGCGGATGTGGCGGGCGAAGGGAACGGGGGCGCGCCGCGCACCGGTGCGTTCGACCATATCGCGTTCACGGCCCAGGATATCGAGGCGACCGTGAAGCGGCTCGATGCCGGCGGAATCGCCTACCGTCGCCAGACTGTGCCGGGCCGCGCAGCGCAGCAGCTCTTCCTCACCGACCCCGACGGCATCCGGATCGAGCTCAATTTCGCGGAAGGGTGACCGGGCGCGGGTGCGCCCCAAGACCCCTGGATCGCCGCGTCAAGCCCGGCGATGACGAATCTGGTTTGCTGGAGGCAACGACAACGGAAACTAAATCTGCCCGTCCTCGATCTTCTTGCGCAGATACTTGGCATTCGCGCGCGGGCCCGCGAATTGCGGATGCACGACCAGCGCGCGTTCGAACGCATCGAGCGCCTGCTCGTCCTCGCCGAGTTCCATGTTGACGAGGCCGAGCCCGGCCAGCGCGCCGAAATGGTGCGGCTCGCGCACCAGCGTCTCGTCGATATCGGCGATCGACCCTTCGTAATCGCCCATCAGGAAACGCAAGGTCGCACGCCTGTTCCAGCCCTCGGCGAAATCCGGATCCTGTTCGATCACCGCATTAAAATCGGCGAGCGCGGTCGGAAAGTCGCCACTGTTCATTGCGACGTCCCCGTCGCGCAGCAGCGTCTCGATCTCGCCATTCTCATGCTCGTACCAGATTTGCCAGATCTGACGTTCGATCGTGTAGGCGGAAATCGGATCGGGGGCGCCGACAAGCTGATCGAAGTAAGTCGGCAGCCGCGGGTCGTCCTGAGCGGCCTGCAGGGTTGCAGCCCCGCCCAGCAGCAGAAGCGCCGCCAGCGCCGCAACCCGCATGCGGCTGGATTTTCGTCGGATGAAGCGTCCCATGGGCGTCATTATGGCGTGTTCGGCCGTCGCGCAAAGCCCCTTCCGGCCCCGGACACAGGTTCGTGCGGCAGGCCCGCTTGCCCAAGGTCTTGCCCGGCACCGGCGCTTGCGCCGATGCTGGCGCCCGACCCGACAGGAATGAGCGAGGCCTTATGAACCCGATCGATTGCTTTTCAGCGACTTATGCCGAGGCGCGGCAAAAATTCCTCGACGCGGTGAACGAGCAGAAGCTGCTTCTGACCACGCATCGGCACCCGCTGAAGGGCGCCCAGGGCGAGGAACTTGCGACCGATGTCGCCTGGGCCGGCTCGCTGCTGAACGAGCGCGTCCTGGTGGTCCAGTCGGCGACGCACGGCGTCGAGGGGTTTTGCGGCTCGGGGATCCAGACCGGCCTGCTCACGTCCGGTTTGTGGAAGGAGCGGCCCGAGGGCGTCACGGTGGTATTCGTCCACGCGGTCAATCCGCATGGGTTTTCCTGGCTGCGCCGGGTCAACGAAGACAATGTCGATCTCAACCGGAATTTCGTCGATCATTTCACCGCCGACTATCCCGACAATCCCGGCTATCGCGAATTGCGCGATCTGATCTGCCCCGCCGACTGGAGCGAGGCGGCGCAAGCGCATTCGCGCACGACGCTCGACGCCTGGGGCCGCGAGAAAGGGGCGATGGCGCTGCAATCCGCCATCACCAGCGGACAATGGTGGGACAAACAAGGTGTGTTCTATGGCGGGCGCACCCATACCTGGTCGAACAAGTTGCTCGGCACCGTCGCGCGCGGCCATGCCGCGGTCGCCAAACAGGTGGCGATGATCGATCTCCATACCGGGCTCGGCCCGTACGGCTATGGCGAGATCATCAACGGGCACAGCGCCGGCGAGATCGGCTATACGCGCGCCAAGGAATGGTACGGCGCCGAAACCACCAGCAACGAGGACGGCAATTCCGCCTCGGCCGTCGTGCATGGCGATACGGCCCACAACTACATCCACCATTGCCCGAATGCAGAGGTCACCTCGATCACGCTCGAGTATGGGACGCAGCCGCTCGATGCGGTGATAGATTCGGTGCGCGCCGACAACTGGCTGCATGCGCACGGCACGCTCGACAGCACGCAGGGCCGCACGATCAAGAAGCAGATCCGCGATGCCTTCTATCAGGAGCATGACGACTGGAAGACGATGGTGCATGAACGGGGCATGGACGTGTTTCGCCGCACCGTGACGGGGCTCGCGGGAACATGAGCAGAAGACTCGACGGCCGGATCGCAATCGTCGCCGGCGGCACCAAGGGCCTGGGTGCTGCAATCTCACGCCGCATCGCCGGCGAAGGCGCGAAGGTTCTGATCGCGGGGCGCGACGACGACGCGGGCAACGCATTGGCCAGGTCGATCGCGCAGGACGGCGGCAGCGCGAAATTCCAGCATGCCGACATGGCGGAGCCCGACGCGGGACCATCGCTGGTCGCGACGGCGCTGCGCGAATGGGGCCGCGTCGATATCCTTGCCTACAATGCCGGCATCTTCCCGCAATCGCCGCTGGCCGACATGACGATCGCCGAATGGGATCGCACGATGGCAGTCAATCTGCGCGGCGCGATGCTGGCGGTGCAGGCCTGCATTCCCGAGATGACGAAGAACCGCTATGGCCGGATCGTGCTGACCTCGTCGATCACCGGTCCGCGTGTCGCGGTCGCCGGCTGGACGCATTACGCCGCGAGCAAAGGCGGGCTCAACGGTTTCATGCGCGCGGCCGCGGTCGAACTCGGCCCGCTCGGCATCACGATCAACGCGATCGAACCCGGCAATATCTGGAACTCAAGCGGCCCCGACACGTTCTCACCGGCCCGCGCCGCGATCGTGCCCGCGGTCATTCCGCTCGGCCATATCGGCGAGCCGGACGATATCGGCTGGGCTGCGGTCTATCTCGCCAGCGACGAAGCGAAATACGTGACCGGACAGAGCCTGATCGTCGATGGCGGGCAGATCCTGCCGGAATGGCCGCTCGACGCACCGACGTGAGCGGCGGCGGGCGTGTGTCGATCATCGGTTGGCATGACCGCCAGCCATCCCTTCTCCCGCCAGTTTCGGCCCGCCGCCCGCCGCGGGCGCCATTGCGCTGATCGGCGCTGCATCCGTTAACGCGAACCGACAGGTTCGGAGCCGGTCCGCTGCGCCTTTGACGCTGCGCCGGAGCCTGACGATGGCGCTTACGCGCGGGCGCCTGAATTGTGTAGCGATCGTGCAAGTTAAGCACTACAAGGGGGTGTTCCTAGGAAGCCTGAGGGGCAAGCCGATGGCGCGCGGAACCGACAGCATATCCGGCGGCAAGAGAAAATCGGCCGTCAAGTCCGGGCGCAAGCCGACCGGCAAGCCGCCAGCCAGGAACCATCGAAGCCGGGAAGTGGACCGGTCCTTCCTCGAGACGGTGTGGCACGGGCGGCCGGCCGCAATATACGCACCCGGCGAGCATATCTTCCGGCAGGGCGATCCCGCCGATGCCGTCTTCTACATTTATGCCGGCAAGGTCGAGATCAAGGTCGTGTCGGACCAGGGCAAGGAAGGCGTGATCAGCATCCTGGAGCCGAGGGAATTTTTGGGCGAAGCATGTCTCGCCGGCCAGCCGCTGCATATGGCGAGCGCCATCGCGCGGGAAGAGTGTTCGATCGTCAAGACCAGCAAAAGCGAGATGATCCGCATGCTGCAGGACGATCCGGTCTTCTCGCAGAAGTTCATGAGTTTTCTTCTGACCCGGAACATCCAGATCGAGGAAGACCTGGTCGAACATCTGTTCAATTCCAGCGAAAAGCGCCTCGCGCGTTGTCTCCTGCTGCTCGCCCATTTCGGCAAGGATGCGAAACTGGAAACGGTCATTTCGCCGATCAATCAGGAAACGCTGGCCGCGCGGGTCGGCACGACGCGGTCCCGGATCAATTTTTTCATGAACAAATTCCGCAGGCTCGGTTTCATCGAGTATAATGGCCATCTCAAGGTTCATTCCTCGCTGCTCAATGTGATCGTGCGCGACTAGCAGCCCGCCCCCGAGGGGGGCCTTCCCTCCGGATCCATTCTCGAAAAAACTCTGTGCGGCAAAGACGGCGGCAATTCAGCAGCTCCCTGTGTGCAATCCGGGACTCCCGGCTGCGCGGCGAGCCACTAGGGTCGGATAGTCTCCAGAAGTACAAATTGCCTGTGGCAACGGATAATCCATCGGGAAAGAGGGATTGGAACAATGTCAAAAATCAAAATCCTGGGCGCAGTCCTGGCGGTCGCGTTACTGGCCAGTTGCGGACAGACGGATATCCAGCGGGCCAAGGTCATGCAGGGCACGGGCTCGGCATTCACCCAGGCGCTGACGGAGGAGTACCGCAGCACCGTGACGTCCGAAGCCGAGGAAATGTACGACTGGCCGGACGCCAATTACTTTGCAGACAAGGGCCTGCAGGCCGCCAAGGGCGAAGTCGTTCTGCCCGAGGAAATCGGCGACTGGTGGCAACCGCCCGAGGAATCGTTCTGGCGCGACTGGCAGCTCACGGATGAATGGGTCGCCGGCGGCAGCGTCGCGGAAATGACCGACGGCCGCGCCCGCCTCATGACCGTGCTGAACAACGGCGCGCGCGACCGGTATCCGGAGCTCGCCGCACGCGCGCAGGGCCGGTTCGATTGCTGGCTCGAGCAGCAGGAGGAGAATCATCAGATTGCCCACATCATCGCCTGTCGCGACGATTTCTGGGCGGCGCTCGAAGAACTCGAAGGCCTGATGGCACCGGAAGTGCCGATCGTCATACCGGAACCGATGGTGCCCGATATCTACATCGTGTATTTCGACTGGGATCGTTCGGATATCCGTCCGGACGCAGCCGCCGTCATCGCCGATGTCACGAACGCCGCGGCATCGCTCGGCAGCCCGCCCATCTCGGTCACGGGTCACACCGACCTGTCCGGTTCGGACGACTACAATGCGAGCCTCTCGCTGCGACGCGCGGACTCGGTCCGCAATGCCCTGATTTCCCAGGGCATCTCACCCGGCCAGATCACGACGGCGGGTCGTGGCGAAGCGGAACCGGCGGTACCGACCGCCGACGGTGTTCGCGAGCAGGCCAATCGTCGCGCGGAGATCATCATCCAGCAGTAAGTACGTCTGGATCCGACGACAGCGAAGCGGCGCCGGGAATTTCCCGGCGCCGTTTTTGCAGGTGCGACGTCGATGCGCCGGGGCCAGCGGCCCTGCAGCCAACGCCGGCACAGCCGGTGCCCTCCGCCAGCGAAATCTCCGGCTATCACCCCTTCACCGATGCTTCCCTTGGGCAATCCGGGGATGTGCAATCCGGGACTGCTGCCGTCGGCACGGGCCGCTATGAAAATGCGGGTCACAACCGAACGATCAGACGGCGAACGATCGGATGGCGAACGATCGGACGGCCGTCGTCGATGGAACGCTCCGCTTGCCAGTGCAACCGGCCGGGCATCGCCCCACCCGTGCTGATCGAGCGAATCGCTTTCATTCGACACGTCCTGATGCCGCCCCCGCGACACCGGGAACCGATGCAGAACCAGATTTGCCCGACCGTCCCCTGGCAGGGAGGCACCGGGTGCCGCCCTGAAGGAATCGAAGACCATGGGGCGGCGGAAAGGACAGCCACGATGTCAAAGAAACCAGCGAGAGGCGATGTCGGGAAGATCGTCGAGTCGATTGGCAACGGGCATTCGTTCAAGCAATACCAGCCGGGTCAGCACGTCTTCCGTCAGAGCGACCCCTGCGATGCGGTCTACTACCTCAAGACCGGAAGAATCCAGATAACGGCCATCTCCGATCAGGGCAAGGAAGGGGTCGTATCGGTCATAGAGGCCGAAGATTTCTTCGGCGAAGGTTGCCTTGCCGGCCAACCGCTGCACAGTGCGAATGGCACTGCAGTGGCCGACAGCACGGTCATGAGGATCGAGAAGGATACGATGGTGCGAATGTTGCAGGGCAACTCCAATTTCTCGCGGCTCTTCATGGGATTCCTGCTGTCGCGTAACATCCAGATCGAGGCATCGCTGGTCAAGCAGCTGTTCAATTCGAGCGAGATGCGCCTGGCGCGGGTTCTCCTGCAGCTTGCCGATTTCGGCAAGAACCCAAAGCTGGATGAGGTCGTTCCGCTCGCGAACCTCGAGATACTCGCCGAAAGCGTCGGTACGACCGTAGAACGCATCGATTTCTTCATGGACCGATTCCAGAAACTCGGATTCATCGAGCTGAACGGCGGCATGCGAGTCCATGCGTCGTTGCTCAGCGTGATCATCAACGAATAGGCCGGCGACCCGGTTTCACGCTGCCTGCCCAGAAAGCGCTTCGGCCGGCGCGCCACGGTTGCCGGCCGGGCGCATCACGAGCCGGACGATATCGGCCGGGCGGCGATTTACCTCGCCAGCGACGAGGCGAAATAGCCGCTCGACGCGCCGGAATGAGGTAGGGTGCTGAATGACAAGCAACGAAGACACAGAAGTCACTGAGACGTGAGTGGGCGTTGAGATCAACGCACGGCTCTAAAAAATTCGTCATGCCCGGGCTCGACCCGGGCATTCACGCCGCGATCAGTCGCGGCCGACCATGACAGGCCGATGCACCGGGCCATGTCTGACAAGCGGAATCCAGCCGTTCGGTGGATCGCCGGGTCAAGCATGTCCTCGCGCCAGCCTTCGGCCGGACCCGGGGGCCCGGCGATGACGGTCTTGTCGTGAGAATGCGTGCACCGGTCCCTGGCTTGGTTCCTGCCGCGACGCTTTATCTGGCTGCATTGCTGGCGACAGAAAGCGCCCTCGCCACCGACAACGCCATCGTCGAAATCAACCTCGGTGCCATCGGCTTCTCCGTGCCCGAAGACTGGATCGATCCGGGCTATCGAGAAGCGGCGCTCGGCGGCGCGATCGATACGATTCTCCTGATTCCGCCGGTCGATTCGATGGATGAGGCGAGCCACGGCGCGTTCAAGCCCGATGGCGTTGTTTCCATCGCGATCCTGTTGCGCGACGATCCGGCGCTTCACTGGCGCGCGCTCTATGTCGACGGGCGCATCGCATCGGCCGAAGAACGATTCGAAATCGCGACGGCGGAAGATATCACGCGCGCGTTCGATGAACTGCCCTTCGACCGGTTGTTCGGCGGTGCGTTTGCATCGTCGGGAAAATCGGCGAGCCGCGCGTTGCACTTCGTCGGCAGCATTCCAACGTCGGCACATGACACCGTCGCGGTCGCCGCGCGCATCGATGGCAGCACGCGGCTCTATTCGATCTCGCTGACGATCCGGGCCGATGATAAACCGATCGCAGCGATCATCACATTGCGCACGATGCGGCCCTTGAACGCCGGCGATTTCGCGCTCATTGGGGTTGCGATCGAAATCTTGAACAGCCGCGCCTTCTGATTCGCTGCTACGCGCAAAGTTGCTGGGGATCGGTGATCCGGAATCGAATACCGTCCGCCGCCATGTCTTTCATCTCGGTGCGGCGCGCCAGTGCCATGTCCTCGAACTTTTCGACCTCGATCTCGGTTTCTGCCTCGGTGATGAACAGGAAATCGGTGAAGGGTGCCACAATCGGATAGCAATCCAGCGCATGCCATGTGCCCTTGGCCAGCATGACGCCCTGCGAGCCATCGAGATGGAACGCACGCAGATCCGCAACCGACGGTCTTGTGGGACCGCGCCCAATGGGCGTTGCCGGCGCGACGATCAGCACGCCGCGGCTTCCCGCAAGCGGCACGCGGGTTTCGGTGACGGTGATATGCCGCTCCAACAGCGAGAACTCCTGCCCCGCCGCCGGCGCCTTGTAGTGATAGCGGACCACCTTCAGTTCCGGTGCGCCTTCGAGCGCGAAATCGAGCGTCCACGCATCGAGGCCCGGGCGACTCCAGGTCGTCGGACCGGGCAGCGGCGTGACGACCGTTCCATAGGGCCGAAAGGCTTCGACCGACAGTTTCTGAATGGGAATATCGAGGGTTTGGGTCATCACCGCTCCTGCCACGCTTTCTATCAGATACACGATTTAGTCGATCCACGGATGCGCGCCGCTCACACTTCCCGAACTGCCCGCGACCATCGCCACATGATGGCCAGACGCTACCACTCGATGCGGTGCCATCGCGAAGAGCAGCCCGCCCCGGGTTGTGCGAATCGGGGTTCGCGTCGTGGACGGGTCGGCGTTCGAAGGATCGACGAGATCGGCAACAATATCGCCGGGCTGCAATATCGCCCCGAGCGATTGGCGATAGACGACGATACCCGCACCCGAAGCGCGGAGGACGTCGATCGACTCCATCGGCGCAATTTGCGCGATTATTGCCGGCATCGGACCCGGATCGCCGCCAATCGCACCGCGCCGCTGCAGGAACCGGAACAGGTTCGCGGCATCCTCAGCGACGATTGCATCGTCCGTATCGGAATCGCCGCGCAGTTCGAGACCGGCGACGAAAGATGGCCGAACCGGAAATGCATCGGGATAGGCATCGCCCAGCGCATCCCAGGGGCTCGCGCAGGCTTCCTCGAACGTGCCGCCGCCGCTATCGGCGATCACAAGGGCCAACGGAGCCCCGAGTTGTGCCACCAGATCGCCGCCTTCCGGCCAGTTCGCATGCCAGACCAGCACGTGCAGCATCGCCGATCCCGCGCTGTGACAATCGATCACGATGTCCGCGTCGATCGCCAAGCCGAGCAGCGTGCTTTTCAGAAACTCGCTTTCGAACGAGGCGCGGCGCGCCGACAAAATCTCGCGCATCGCGGCGCGGGCGTGCGCGACGTTCTGCTCGGACCGTCCGAGCGCATCCGCCATCTTCGCAACCGCCGCATCGCCGATCAGCGGAATCTGCCGGTTGAAGTTGACGCCGCTGGTGAAATCGTAGCGGCCCGATTGATAGCCGTGAACGAACTGGCCCATGCCGATCGGGTTCGCCTCAGGAACGACGACGATCTCGCCGCGCACTTGCCCCGCTTTGTCGGCGTCGCGCAGCAGGGGGATGAGGTGATGGAGGATCAGCATCCCGGGCGCTTCGTTGGCGTGAAGCCCGCCCTGCAGATAGACCTTTGAATCCGCGCCAGCAGTGCCAAACCGATGAACGACGATCGAGCGTTCGGTGCCGCCGCCCGGGGACCAGAGGCCCACCCGATCGATTGCGTGCGTCACTCCGCCTCCGTTCGCTTCGCGCCATGCAACGGCCCCGCAGCGGTTTCCCGCCGCCGGGCGATCGCAAACGCAGGGTAGAAGGCTCGAGCGTTACTCGCCGGGCTCGATGCCGAGCTCGTTGCCAAAGATATAGTTGGTCGGGTGCTGCTGGAAACCCTTTACCCGCTTGTCCCAGGCCGTCAAAGCCGCGCGCCAGAGCGGCTGCACGATCGGCCCCTCTTCCTGCATGATCGTTTCGAGCTGGACCATGACCGCGCGCCGCGCCTCGACGTCGACCGTTGCTTCGGCTTCGGTCAGCAAGCGATCGAACTCGGGATTCGAATAACCCGATTCGTTCCATGGCACGTTCGAACGATAAGCGAGCGCGAGCACCATCACGCCGAGCGGGCGATGGGTCCACGACGTGAACCCAAACGGCACCTGGTCCCATACGTCCCAGTAAGCCGATGTCGGCATGACATTGATCTTGCAGCGGATACCCGCGTCTGCCCATTGCTGGGCCATCGCCTGCACTGTGATCTGCTCCCATTGCGGATCGTTGGCGCAGTTGATCTCGATGTCGATACCGTCAGGATGGCCGGCTTCGGCCAGCAACTGACGGGCCGCCTCGACATCGCGCTCCATGAACGGCAGCTCGGCATATTCGGGGTGGATCGGCGAGACATGGTGATGCTCGCCCGGCGCCCCGAGACCGGCATAGCCGACCTGGAGCATTTGCCGCGTATCGATGGCGAGCCGCAATGCCTTGCGGACGCGCGGATCGTCGAACGGCGCAACCGACTTCATGCGGGCGACGGCCGTCTGCGCGGTCGCCACCTGATAAAGCTGCACATGCGGAATCTGCTCGAGCGCGGTCAATTGCGTGACGTCGATCTGCCAGATCCCGTGCACCTGCTTGGAGGTGAGCGCAGTCATCTGGGCAAAGGATTCCTCGCCCAGATCAATGAATTCCAGCGTGTCGACAAAAGGCCCGTTGCCCCAATAGTCGCTACGCGCCTTCAGCACGGCCTTTTCGCGCACGGCATGCTCAACCAGTTCGAACGCACCGGTGCCGTTGGAGCCGGGGCCGAATGCGCCGCCCTCCTCCGGATCGAGGATATGGAGCGGATAATGGAAGAGATGCTCGGGAACGGCGAGCTGCGGCACGCGCAGGTTCAGCCGCACGGTATGATCGTCGATCTTCTCGATCGCGTTGGCATCCCAGAGCGCGGTGCCTTCGTCGTTCATCATGTAGCCCTGCATCAAGCCGATGACCGACGAGCCGGTGGCGGGATCGAGCGCGCGGGCGATGTTCCATATCACATCGTCGGCCACGAAAGGACGGCCGTTATGCCAGCTCACGTCCTGGCGCAGATGCAGATCCCAGGTTTTCAGATCCTCGCTCGGCGTCCAGCTTTCAAGCAGATGCGGACGCGTCAGATTGTCGGTGCCGGTCTGCGTCAGATATTCGCAGACATTGCGCGTGATGTTGGACTGAGGCGGGCCGCCGCCGCCGATGCCGTACGTCGCGGGATCGCTCACCGGATCGATCGGCATGCCGATTCGAATCGTGCCGCCGGTCGGAATGTCGTCGGCCGCCGCGCTGGCGATCGGTCCCTCGCCCGAGACCGCGCCGGCAAGCCCGTAGGCCGCGGTCGCGGAAACGCCAAGCAAGGTCGAGGTTCGCAGGAACTCGCGGCGGGTGATGTGGCCCTGTTCGAGCTTGTTGACCAGGGTTCCGAGATAACTGTGTTCGCGCTGTTCTTTCATGGCCGCTCCCCCGATGGCTTGTCTGCTGTTCCTTGCGAGTTCCCTGTGGCGCGCGCCGATGCGTGTCTGCTTCAGCGGTCAACCCGATGGGTCAGCATGCATGTTCTATATTATAGAACGAATACCTGCTAGTGTTCTTCATTACTGACCTTGCTTTTGGGCAGAGTCAATTCGTTCCTGCGTCGGCGGATCGATCGAAACGCACCGACGATCGATGCGTCGACACCATGTCGGGTGTATGAGCGAAGCGTGCGTTACCATCGCCGATTGCTGCTATGCTTCGTATCATCGACCGATAAGCGTAGCTCTCTGATGAGTGCGACCGAACGGTGAATTGGAGCATGCAGAACGGCACTCCGAAAATTCAGGCACTCGGTCGCGCGAACGCGATTCTCGAAGCCGTCGCGGCATCGCCAGCCGGCGAACTGACTTTGGTCGAGATCAGCCACGTCGTTCGACTGAAGAAAACCACCTGCTTCAATCTCGCGCGATCACTGACCGTACTCGGCTTCCTCGCTTTCGATCCGGCTACCAAAAAGTATCGGCTTGGGCTGCGCAATCTCGAGCTCGGCCGCAAGATGCAGAACCGGTTTCCGATCGACGCCGTCGCGAAGCCGCTGCTGCTGCGTCTCGTGCACGAGATCGGCGAGACGGTCAGCTTCGCGGTCCCGTACAGTTTCGAAGTGTTCATTTATGATAGTGTCGAGGGACGATTCTCCGTCCGTGCAAAGGGCTTCGCCGGGGGGCGGTACAAGTATCACAGCACGGCGAGCGGCCGTTCGATGCTCGCCTACTTTCCTGAATCTGTCCGCCAGGCGATCTACGAAGCCGAGCCGTTCGTATCGTTCACGTCCAATACGATCACCGACGTTCCGACTTTGGAGAAACAGCTCGTCGAGATCCGCAAACGCGGCTATGCGCTCGATCTTGAGGAGATGGAACTGGGAGAGCATTGCGTCGCCGTGCCGATGTTCGACGGGCTCGGCAGCGTCATCGGCGCGGTCAGCGTCTCGGGACCGGTGAGCCGGATGACCATTCAATACATGCGGAAGGTCGCTCGGCTGATCCGGCAGGAGGCCGACCGCGGGCCCGATCAGCCGGGACAGTCATCCCCGACCTCCGACCGCGATCTCGCCGCGCCTCTGAACTGAACCGGCCGCTTTATCCCAAACTGGTGAGCGTCGCCGGCTTCGGCCCGCCGGTCGCCCAGTCGAGCAGTTCGACCGTATGCACGACCGGCATGCCGACCGCGCGCTCAAGCTGCGCGATGCAGCCGATATTACCGGTCGCGAGGATGTCGGCGCCGGTCTTCGCGATGTTAGACGCCTTGCGTGCGCGCAGATCGTCGGCCAGATCCGATTGCAGGATATTGTAGGTGCCGGCCGAACCGCAGCAGAGATGACCGTCGGGAATCTCGCGAACCTCGAACCCGGCCTTTCGCAGCAAGTCGCGCGGCTCGCGATGGATCTTCTGCCCGTGCTGCATCGAACAGGCGGAATGATAGGCAACCGCGATGCCTTTTCTTTCGCGCGCACCGGAAGGCTCGCCGATGCCATGCGCCACCAGAAACTCGGTCACATCTTTCGCGAGCGCGGAGACACGGGCGGCCTTCGTTGCCCACAGGGGATCGGCGCGAAACATGAAGCCATAATCCTTGAGCGTGGTGCCGCAGCCTGAGGCATTGACCAGAATTGCATCGAGCCCGTTTTCATCGGCCTCACGCAGCCAGGCATCGATATTGGCCTTCGCCTGCGCGTGGCTTTCGCCCTGACGCCCCATATGATGCGCGAGCGAGCCACAGCAGGCGGCACCCGGCGCCTGCACGACTTCGATACCGTGCCGCGTGAGCAGCCGGATCGTCGCTTCGTTGATCGCGGGTTTGAGCGCCGGCTGCACGCAGCCTTCGAGCAGCGCAACGCGCGCGCGGCGCATTCCTTGCGCCGGAAAGACCTGCGCGCCTTCCATAGACGAGCGCGAGGCCGGCATCGCGGGAGCGAGAGCGAGCATCGCGCGCAGCCGACCGCCGACGAGAAACCGCAGCGGTCGCAGCAATGCTGCACCGAGCAAGGCTGCGCGAAAGCGGCCGGTGAAAGGCATCGTGTGTGCGAGTACGGCGCGCAGTGCGCGGTCGAGAAACGGCCGGCGCCGGGTCTTCTCGATATGCGCGCGGCCGATATCGACCAGATGCATGTAATGCACGCCCGAGGGGCAGGTTGTCATGCAGGCGAGACAGGAAAGGCAACGATCGATATGCGTCGTTGTCTCGGCGTCGGCCGCGCGATCCTCCTCGAGCATCGACTTCATCAGATAGATGCGACCGCGCGGTGAATCGAGTTCGTCGCCGAGCAAGAGATAGGTGGGACAGGTCGCGAGGCAGAAGCCGCAATGCACGCAGCTTCTGAGGATGCCGTTCGCCGCCTCGATATCCGGATCGGCGAGCTGCGCGAGGGTGAAGGAGGTTTGCACGGCCCTTCCCTAACCCATCCGCCCCGGATTGAGAATGAACTTGGGATCGAAAGCGGCCTTGATCGCGCGCGCGAGTTCGTCGGGCGCAACGAGGCCGGCCAACATCATACCAGGCGCCGCGTTGCGGATCGGCTGCACCACGCCGCCGGTTTCGGCGATCGCTGCCTGCGCGGCGGTCGCGAGCGCCGCGCCATTGAGGCCGGCGAGCCATACGGCACCGCCGCCCCAATCGAGATAGCCCTTGCATCCACAGAGCGCCTTCGTGCGCAGCAAAGCCCGCGCGCCGGATGCGGGCGGCACCGAGAGACGCAGGATCGTCGCAGCAGGATCGGGCAGCAAGGGTGCGACGTCGGCGATCTCGGTCCAGAATGCGGCCGAGCGCGTGCCGTGCAATTCTTCGTCGAGCGCGTTTGTCGCCTCGCGCATCAGCGCGCGCAGCCGCGTGCAGCGATCGGATGTGGATTCGGGTGCGCCCTCGAGCCGGATCGCGGTCACGCTCGCACCGGCACCGCGCACCAGATCGACGCCGCTCGCGCTGGCGATGTTGGCGGGCAGAAAGGCCGCGCCCGTGACCTCGAAGGGCATTTGCAGCGCCCTCACGAGCGCCGCGTTCGCCGCCTCCGCATCGAGCCCGTAGAGCAGCACGGTTCGCATCTTCTCGGCGCGCGGCAACACCTTGAGCGTGATCTCGGTCATCGCGGCCAGCGTGCCCATCGATCCCGCCATCAGCTTCGGCAGATCGTAACCGGTCACGTTCTTCATCACGCGGCCGCCCGACTTGAAGCTCTCGCCACGGCCGTTGACCGCGCGAAAGCCGAGAATATGATCGCGCGCCGCCCCGAAGCGCACGCGCCGCGGTCCCGTGAGGTTGCAGCCGATGGCGCCACCCAGCGTACCGGTCTTCGCGGGCATCCCGAACAACGGCCCCCAGTCGGGCGGCTCGAAGGCGAGCATCTGGTTCTGAGCGGCGAGCGCGGTTTCGATCTCGGCGATCGTCGTGCCTGGCAGCGCGCGCAGCACGAGTTCTTCCGGCTCGTAGAGCGTGATGCCGGTCATGGCCCGCGTCGACAATGTGTGCGCTGCCTGGACCGGCGATCCCAGGCGCCGCTTCGAGCCATTGCCGATCAGTTCGACCGGCGCCTCCTCGCTGAGCGCCCAGCGCAGGAATTCGACGATTTGTGGTTCGTTACCGGGTTCGACGTCGGTCATGGGCGAACCGCCGCTCAGAACCGCGGCAGGTCGGGAAAGGGCAGCTTGCCGCGATGCACATGCAGCCGGCCGAGCTCGGCGCAGCGATGCAGGATCGGGAACATCTTGCCCGGATTGAGCAACCCCTCGCTATCGAACGCACATTTGACGCGCTGCTGCTGGTTCAAATCGATCTCGTCGAACATCGTGCCCATCAGATCGCGTTTCTCGACGCCGACGCCATGCTCGCCGGTCAGCACGCCACCGACCTCGACGCAGAGCCGCAATATGTCGGCACCGAAATTCTCGGCGCGTTCGAGTTCGCCTTCGGCATTGGCGTCGTAGAGAATGAGCGGATGCAGATTGCCGTCGCCGGCATGAAACACATTGGCGACGCGCAGCCCGTATTTTTCCGACATCGTGCGCATCGCCGCCAGCACGCGCGGCAAGGCCGCACGCGGGATTGTGCCGTCCATGCAGTAGTAATCGGGCGAGATGCGCCCGACGGCGGGAAACGCGGCCTTGCGCCCGGCCCAGAAGGAAAGTCGCTCGGCTTCGTCGGCGCTGATTCGGCAATGCGCCACACCGTTCGCGCGCGCGATCGCCTCGATCCGTCCGATCAGCTCGGTGACTTCGGCCGCGGTGCCGTCGAGTTCGACGATCAGCAAAGCCTCGACATCGAGCGGATAGCCGGCATGAACGAAGTCCTCGGCCGCATGGATCGCCGGCCGGTCCATCATCTCCATGCCGCCGGGGATGATTCCGGCTGCGATGATCGCGCCGACGCAGGCGCCCGCCTGCTCGCTGGTCGGGAAACCCAGCAGCAGCGCGCGCGCCGTTTCCGGCGTGGGCGTCAGCCGCACCGTCACCTCGGTCACGACACCGAGCAACCCTTCGGACCCGTTGATGAGGCCGAGCAGATCGTAGCCGCCGGCATCGTAATGCTTGCCGCCGAAGCGCAGGATGCGGCCGTCGATCGTGACGAACTCGACGCCGAGCACGTTATTCACGGTCAAACCATACTTCAGGCAATGCACGCCGCCGGAGTTTTCCGCGACATTGCCGCCGATGGTGCAGGCGATCTGGCTCGACGGGTCGGGCGCGTAATGAAACCCGAGCGGCCGCACGGCATCCGAGATCGAAAGATTGGTCACACCCGGCTGCACCGTGGCGCAGCGATTGGCGAGATCGATATCGAGGATGCGGTTGAAGCGCGCCATGCCGAGCAGCAGCCCGTCCTCGAGCGGCAGCGCACCGCCCGAGAGCGAGGTGCCGGCGCCGCGTGGCACCACCTTGATGCGCTCGCCGTGGCAATAACGCAGCACGGCGGCAACCTCCTCCGTCGTACGCGGCAACGCAACGAGGAGCGGCATGGTGCGATAGGCGGTCAGCCCGTCGCTCTCATAGACCCGTCGCTCGCGCGCCTCGTGGATCACCGCATCGCCCGGCAGGATGCGCGCGAGATCGGCTGCGATCGCATCGCGGCGGTCAATCGTGGCGCGGTCCGGCAGGGGCATCTTCATGGGCGGTCTCCTGCCCGGCCGTCGAACTCAGAACTCGCCATCGGCCGTCTCGTCGTCGGCCAATCCGACCGGGCGCAGGCGCGACGAGTTCCATTGCTGGAACAGGGTAAAGCCGACGGCCAACAAGGTCGGTCCGAGAAAGATCCCGATGAAGCCGAAGGCGATCAGCCCTCCGATGACGCCGAGAAACACCAGCAGGATCGGCAGCCGGTTTTCGCGGCTGATCAGCCAGGGTTTGATGATGTTGTCGATGCTGCTGACGACCAGGAAGCCCCAGAGCGCCATGAAAATCGCCCAGCCGGTATCGCCGGTGTAGAAAAGCCAGAGTGCCGCAGGCGCCCAGATCAAGGGCGGCCCCATCGGCACCAGCGACAGCACGAAGGTGGCGAAGCCGAGCAGCAGGGCGCCCGGCACGCCGGCCATCCACAAACCGATGCCGGCGAGCAGGCCCTGCGCGAAGGCGGTGCCCATCACACCGTAGACCACACCCTTGATCGTCGAGCCGGCGACGTCGAGCAGATGCTGTGCGCGATCGCCGGCAACGCGGCGGATGCCCGAGTGCATCTGCGCCGCGACATGGCGGCCGTCGCGGTAGAAGAAGAAGCAGATCAGCACGCTCAACGTCAGTTCGATCGCGCCCTGCCCGATCCTGGCGCCGCTGGTCAGCGCCCAGTTGCGTGCCTGCAGCAGATAGGGTTCGGCCGCGATGCGGAAGCCGGTGTCACTGCTGGCGAGATCTGCCCAGTAATCGTGGAAGTCGCCGCCGACCAGCGGGACGTCGAGCAGCCAGATGGGCGGTTCCGGCAATCCCTCGTCCAGCAGGAGGCGCGCCACCTGGATGACCCCGCCGACATGATCGGCGAGCGAGGCGCCGAGAAAGATCAGCGGCACGACCAGCACCAGCGCAACCGCCAGCGTCATCAGCGTGGCGGCCAATGTGCTGCGGCCCGCGAGCCAGCCGAGCAATCGCGTGTAGATCGGCCAGGTCGAGAAACAGAGGATCAGCGCCCACAGGATGGACGACATGAACGGCAGCAGCACGACCAGGCAGCCGGCCGCGAGCAGCGCCAGCAACGCCAATCCGGCGATCAGTTCGAAACGCTCGGTCAGCTTCATCGACAGCCTTCAATTATGATCCGCGGGACCGTCGTCCCGACCGTGAACCCCTGCACGCTGTCGTTTCCGGTCGACCGGATTTCGTAAGACGTGCGCATTACCGCTCGACCGGTTCGAGCCGGTCCGCATTCTCGAATCGAGCCCGATAGTCTGCGATCTCGGCATTGTGGACACGACATTCCCCCAGCAACCATTCGCGAAACGGCGCGAGCTGCCGCTCGGCCCCGGCATCGCCCGGATAGATCAGAAAATAGGAGCCCGAATTCAGCGCGAGCGGGAACGGCCGTACCAGCCGGCCCGCCTTCAGATCGACATAGGCCAGACAATCGTCGCCCACGGCGACGCCCTCGCCAAGCACGGCGGCATCGAGGGCGAAGTTCGTGTCGTGATAGATCGTTCCGGATTTGCCGTCGACGCTGGCGCAACCGGCCGCCGCCAGCCACCGCTCCCACCAGTCCGTCGATGTTTCATGCAACAGAATACGGTTTGCCAGGTCGGCCGGCCGCCGCAACGGGTTCAATCCCTTCAGCATGGCCGGGATGCAGACCGGAAACGCGGTCACGTCCATCATGAAGTCCTGACGCAACGACGCGTCGTTCGCGCGACCGTAAAAGATGGCGGCGTCGATTTCCGGATGCGGCAAATTTGTCAGCGCCAGGGATGTATGAATTTCGACCTCGATATCCGGGCAGGCGGTTCGAAAGGCGCGCATGCGCGGAATGAGCCAGCGCACGGCAAGGCCGGGGTCGACCGCGAGCACGAGCGTGCGGCGCGACTTGCGGCGCGAGGCGCGACGGGTCGACCCGTCGATGATGTCGAAGGCTTCGCGGATCGATGCAAAATACGCCGCCCCCATCGGCGTCAGTTCCACCCGCCGGTTCAGGCGATCGAACATCCGGGCGCCGAGATCGGTTTCCAGCAACCGGATCTGACGACTGACGGCGGCTTCGGTCACATGCAGTTCACCGGCGGCAGCCTTGAAGCTGCCGTTTCTTGCTGCGGCCTCGAAGGCGCGCAGGGCTGTCAGGCTGGGCAGGATCCGTCGCATCGCCCGATCCGGTTAACCTCAGGTTAAGCGAATGATACGGGATAATCGTTTGGCGAGGTACCGGCTTGCTGGAACACTCGGTTTCGCGGGAACGCCGGTTTTGCGGCCCCGGGGAGACTCCATGGCGCACCAGTTCCTGACCGGAATCGTCGATCTCGCCGCCTACCCGATCGATCGGCTGGACCAGCCGGAAGGCCGCCAGGCGCTCGCGGCATGGCGCCGCAGTATCCGGGAGAACGGCGTGCTGGTGCTGCCGCAGTTCCTGACCCCGACCGCCATCGCATCGATCCTGCGCGAGGCCGAGGCGATGGCCGACGAATGTTACTACTGCGCGCACAGCCACAATCCTTATCTCGCTGCCAACGACGACAGCCTGCCGGCCGATCATCCGCGCAACGCCCTCAATGTCAGCGATGTCGGTTGTCTCGCCGACGACCTGATTCCTGCGTCGAGCCTGCTTCGCCACGTCTACAACGCATCCGAGGTTCGCGGCGCGATCGCGGCGATCCTCGGTTTCGATGCGCTCTACCCGTACGACGATCCGCTCGGCTCGCTGAACATCAACCTTCAGAACGCCGGCCAGCAGCTCAACTGGCACTACGACAATGCCGATTTCGTGACGACGATCCTGCTGCAGGATTCCGACGCCGGCGGCGCGTTCGAGTACTGCCCCGACCTGCGCCAGCCGACGGACGAGAATTACGATGCCGTCGGCCGCGTTCTCGCCGGCGAGCGCGCCGCCGTACGGTCACTCGATATTGCGCCGGGTGCGCTGGTCCTGTTCCGCGGCCGCTATTCGCTGCATCGCGTCACGCCGGTCGAGGGTACGCGGCCGCGCATCATCGCGATCCTGAGCTACGATACGAAACCCGGCGTCGTGCTGACCGAGTTCACCCGCAGGCTGTTCTACGGACGGGTGGCGTGAGCGCCGCCACGAAAATCGCAACGGCCCCCGATGCGCCGATCCTGAGCGGCGGCGACATCGCGGATTTCAGGGCCGACGGTGCGGTTCATCTGCCCGGGCTGTTCACCGAATGGGTCCATCTGCTGCGCGACGGCGTCGCCTATAACGAGGAGCATCCGAGCCGCTTCGGCAGCAACAGTCTCGGGCCGGAGGAAGCCGGGCGCTTCTTCGACGATTACTGCAACTGGCGACGCATTCCCGAATATCGCGCCTTCGTCGAAAACTCCTGCGCGGCAGCCGTTGCCGGACAGGCGACGGGTGCGTCGTTCGTGCGCATCTTTCACGAGCACGTGTTGATCAAGGAGCCGGGCACCGCCAAGCGGACGCCGTGGCATCACGACCTGCCCTATTACAACGTGCAGGGACGCAAGACAGCGAGCCTGTGGCTCGCGCTCGATCCTGTGCCGCTGGAAAGCTCGCTTGAATTCGTCGCCGGCTCGCATCGCTGGGAAACATTGTTCTATCCGCGGCGATTCATCGATTCGACCGACTATGATTATGCGGGCGACGGCTATCGCCCGGTCCCCGACATCGACGCCGATCGCGACAGCTATCGCATCCTCAGCTGGGCACTCGAGCCGGGCGATGCGGTGATGTTCGATTTCCGTACGCTGCACGGCGCCGCCGGCAACAGCCAGGCCACGCGGCGGCGCGGCTTCTCGACCCGCTGGGTCGGCGACGATGTGCGCTATGCCGTGCGGCCGGGCGAGACCTCGCCGCCCTACCACGATATCGGCCTTGCCGATGGCGACAAGCTGCCGGACGACCTGTTCCCGATCGTCTGGTTCGATCCCGAATACCGCCCGCCAAGCGCCTGAAGCGGATATCGGGGAATGCGACAGGCGACCGAAAATCTTGTCGACATCGCGACCTGTACCGCGACCCATCCCGGACGACGCGCAAGCAGCCTCTCTGCCGCCCGCAACGCACCGCCCACCCGGCCGACTGAACTGGAATCGCCGATCGATTTCGGCCGGCTGCGTCGCTATCGCCTTGCCCGTCTGCGCGAGCAGCTTGCCAGGCTGGATTACGGTGCCTGCGTCCTCTTCGATCCGATCAACATTCGCTATGCGACCGGCACCCGGAACATGCAGGTCTGGACCCAGCACAGCCCGGACCGGTACGCCTTTGTCGCTGCCGGCGGACCGGTCATCCTGTTCGACGGGTACTTCGCCGGCAAATCCGCACTGGTATCCGATACGGTGACGGAAGTCCGCCCCGCCACGACCTGGTACTACGAAGCGAAAGCCGACCGCGTCGCGGAAGCGGCGGCGCAATGGGCGGCCGAGATCGATGCGCTGATGCGCCGGCATTGCGGCGCCAACCGCCGTCTCGCGGTCGACCGGTTCTGGCCGGCGGGGATTGCGCCCGTGCATCGGCTCGGCATCCAACTGCACGACGCCCAGGAACCGATGGAGCGCGCCCGCTGCATCAAGTCCGCCGACGAGATCGGCTGCATGAGCGCCGCCATCTCGGTCTGCGAAGGCGGCATCGCCCGCATGCGCGAGGCGTTGCGCCCGGGAATCACCGAGAATGCCCTCTGGTCCCTGCTCGTCCAAGCCAATGCCGAGCATGGCGGCGAATGGATGGAGACGAGGCTGCTCACATCGGGCGGGCGGACCAATCCGTGGTACCAGGAGTGCGGCGACAAGCTCATCCGCGCCGGCGAACTGGTCGCATTCGATACCGATCTCGTGGGGCCCTTCGGATACTGTGTCGACATATCCCGCACGTTCCATTGCGGACCGGGGCGGCCGACCGACGGGCAGCGCGAACTTTATAGTCGCGCTTACGAACAGGTGCGGTTCAATATCGACCTGCTGCGGCCCGGCATGAGTTTTCGCGAGTTTGCGGAGAAATCCTGGATCGTTCCGGACGAGTTCCTGGCAAACCGCTACGTATGCCTTGCGCACGGCGTCGGGCTGGTCGACGAATACCCCGACATCGTGCACCCGCTCGACTGGGCGAATACGGGTTATGACGGTGTCTTCGAACCCAACATGACGATCTGCATCGAAAGTTATATCGGACACGAGAACGGCGACGAAGGCGTCAAGCTCGAGGAGCAGGTCCTGGTCACCGAGAACGGTGTCGAGCTCCTGTCGACATTTCCGTACGAAGACGAACTGCTTTCGTGAACAAGGACCCCAAACAGATGCTCGCTCAAGGGAGGTACCGATGAACAAGTCCATGAAACCGGAAGAACTCGTGCACCGTATCGTCAACCGCGAAATCGGCCGTCGCGATTTCAATCGCATCCTGGCAGGCGCCGGTCTTGCCAGCGTCGCGATGCCGCTGCTGTCGCACCGCAGCGCTGCCGCCGATGTGAACCTCACGGTCTACGACTGGACCGGTTATGAGGATCCCTCGCTCCATCCCGAGTTCTCCGCGAAATACGGCGCGGAACCCGAGTTCGCTTTGTTCGGCGACGAGGAGGAGGCGCTCACCAAAATGCGCGGCGGCTACAATGTCGACGTTTCGCATCCCTGCAGTGCCAACATCCAGCGCTGGCGCGATGCCGGCGTTATCCACCCGATCGACACGGCGCGCATTCCGCGCTGGAACAACATCCTGCCGCAGCTGCGGGGGATCAACGGCTTCGAGAAGGACGGCGAAGTATGGGCGATGCCGTGGGACTGGGGCTATTCGGTGATCGCCTACAATCCGGAGCTGCTGCCGAGCGACAATCCTGATTTCAACATGATGGTCGATCCGGCCGCGAAGGGCCGCGTGGCGATGAACAGCCAGTTCGACGTGGCCATCATGGTGGCCGGCGTGATCGGCGGATTCCCCGATCTCTTCAATCCGACCGAATCCGAGATCGAAAAATTGCCGGGCCTGTGGCGCCAGATGCTCGACAATTCGCGCATCCTGTGGACCGACAGATCCGAAGTCGAACAGGCGTTCGCTTCCGGCGAGGTCGCGATCGGCTATTTGTGGTCGGACTCGATCAATACGCTGCGCGGCCAGGGCATTCCGATCGAAGTCGTGCCGCCGAATCTCACCTGGGCATGCGGCTATGCGCTCAACACCGATGCGCCGGGTTCGGAAGACCAGGCTTATGAGTTTCTCGATGCGCTGCTCGATCCGGCCGCGGGCAAGGTTCTTATCGAATGGGGCTATGGCCATTCCAATCGCGAATCCTTCGACGTTGCGGATCCGGCAGCGGTTGCCGCGCTCGGCATGGGCGATATCGACGAGTTCTTCGCGAACGGGCGCTTCTTCGACGTGGTCAACCGGGACAATCGAGACCGGCTGATCGCGATGTGGAGCGAGGCACAGGCCGGACAATAGTCCGACCGCGGCCCGATTCATCTGCGGCCGCTCGACCCCAACAGGCGGCCGCAGATATCGCCCCATCGTCACGAACGCCCGGACGGACGCTCGTCGCGTCCGATCGGCGGTGCTGCGTGCCGATCTTCTTTCCCTTCCCCGACCAATCGCACGGAGCGCCTTCATGGGTTTCGATCTCGATTACTGGCTGCGGCGTTCGCCCTATTTCGACCTGACCTGCCGCGCCGGCGCGCGGCGCGTCTCGGTCGGCAACCACATGTACATTGCCAGCGGCTTCGCCGATCCGATCCAGGAATACTGGCATCTGGTCAACGGGGTCACGCTGTGGGACGTGGCCAACGAGCGACAGGTCGAAATCGTCGGACCGGATGCCGCGGCTTTCGTCGATCTGCTCTGTACGCGCGACATTGCCGCCTGCCCGGTCGGTTTCTGCCGCTATGTGCTGTTCACGAGCGTCGAAGGCGGGATCGTCAACGATCCGGTGATGCTCCGGTTCGAGCAAAACCGGTTCTGGTTCTCGACATCCGACAGCGACCTGCTGCTCTGGATCAAGGGTATGGCCGTGTTCGCCGGTTTCGATGTCACGGTTCGCGAACCGGATGTCGCGCCGATCCAGATCCAGGGTCCAAAATCGGGCGCCCTCGTCGGCGACCTGTTCGGCGAGCGGGGCCGCGAACTGCGTTACTACCAGCTTCTGGAAACGGAGCTCCGCGGCATGCCCGTCGTCCTGACCCGGACCGGCTGGAGCGGCGAGCTCGGTTACGAAATTTTTCTGCGCGACAGCGGCCAGGCAGAGACGTTGTGGAACCTCATCGTCGAGACCGGCCGGCCTTACGGTCTGGCGATCACCGGCCCTTCCGACATCCGCCGGGTCGAGGCCGGCATCCTGGGGCTCGGGCATTGCGGCGACATATCCCTCGCCGTCAATCCGTTCGAAGCCGGCCTCGATCGGCTGGTAGCCCTCGACAAGCCGGCCGACTTCGTCGGTAAGGCGGCACTTCGGCGGATTCGCGACGACGGCGTTGCACGGCGGCTGATCGGCATCGAGATCGACGGTGCGCCGCTGCCGGCGGGATCGTTTCGCGCGCGCTGGCCCGCGCGGCGCAACGACAAAAAGATCGGCGATGTCACCGTTGCACTCCATTCCCCGCGGCTCTCACGGAACATCGGTTATGCCATGCTGGAAGCCGGCGAAGCGCGGCCGGGCAACCGGATCGACGTTGACGTACCGACCGGCAATCGTGGCGCAACCGTCGCCGAGATGCCGTTCGTCCGGCGTCAGAAGGTCGTAGCCCCGGCAGCGTGAGCGCGTCGTCGCGAACGCGCAGCGCGCCGGTCAACGCCCGAACAGATTTCGTGCCGTTCGGATCGTTGCTTTCGATGGCGCCGCGGATCGCGCCGTACCGCCATCGGCTATATCCAGTAAGTCGGGCGACGAAATTTTTCCGCCGTACTTTTCCGCCCAGACATGCATCGCCTGCAATATGTCGCGCAGCGTGAGCCCGAGCGGCGTCAGCGTGTAGTCGACGCGCGGCGGAATCTCGCGGTAATCGTGCCGCGCGATCAGCCCCTGCTGCTCCATCTCGCGGAGCTGTTTCGCGAGCGTGCGATGCGTGATGCCGGTCAGTTCGCGCTGGAGCTGGTTGAACCGCTTGGTGCCCTCGAGGAGCTGGTGAATGATCATCACCTTCCAGCGGCCCGACAGGACGCCGAGCGTGGTTTCGACCGGGCAGGACACACTTTTCTTGGCCATTGGATTCCTGGCGATCGGGGCTCCGTCGCGGGCGATCGCTTACGGTATCCCGAAGGATCGTACTTGTCCGTTTAGCCTGTACACCTATTTTTAGACGATGCAACGGCATGAGACCATGTTTCATGCTCGATCCCTTGCGGCGCCTGAGGAGGGCCGCTCCATGACGACAGCCAGCAAGACCCGCACGAAAGAGACCGCAACATTGGCGACGGCGCCGCGCAGCAAGGCGGTCGCCCGCGTCTATCGCGCGCCGCCCGGCCACTGGGTCGGCGACGGATTCCCGGTGCGCAGCATGTTCTCGTACAACCGGCACGGCGCCGAGGTGAGCCCGTTTCTGTTGCTCGATTATGCCGGCCCGGCCGAGTTCCAGCCGGCATCGCAGCCGCGCGGCGTCGAGATGCATCCCCATCGCGGCTTCGAGACGGTCACGATCGTCTATCAGGGCGACGTCGAGCATCGCGACACAGCCGGCAATGAGGGCCGCATCGGCCCCGGCGACGTGCAGTGGATGACGGCGGCGAAGGGCATCCTGCATGAGGAGATGCACGGGCGCGACTTCACCGAGAAAGGCGGCACGCTCGAGATGGTGCAGCTCTGGGTCAATCTGCCCGCCAGGGACAAGATGACCGCACCGCGCTATCAGGAAATCGTCGATCGCACGATCCCGGCGGTTTCGCTCGATGACAAAGGCAGCATCGCGCGCATCATTGCCGGCGATTTCAACGGCACGAAGGGCCCGGCGAAGACCTTTACGCCGGTCAATCTCTGGGACCTTCGGTTTAAGGCCGGGAGCCGCACGACGCTGACACTGCCCGACGGGTTCACCGGCATCCTGCTGGTGCTGCGCGGCAGCGTTCGGGTCAATGACAGCGAGACGGTCGGCACTGCCGAACTCGCGCTGTTCGATCACGATGGCGAAGTCATCGAGCTGGCCGCATCGGAAGACGCGACATTGCTGATGATGAGCGGCGAACCGATCGACGAACCGATCGTCGGCTATGGTCCGTTCGTGATGAACACCGAAGACGAGATTCGCCAGGCGATCACCGACTTCAATGCCGGGCGGTTCTGAGTTGATACTGCTTCCCCTCCCCGCGCTGCGGTCGGTCGTGCCCGATCGCGACGCCGGAGAGAAGCGTAAGAGAAGGTAAGTTCACTACAGAGACGGCGAGAAAGCTGAAATCGGTTCGTGTGTTGACGATCGTTCCTGTGCCTCTAGTCTGTTCTCTGTGTATCTGTGGTGAACGAGTAAAGAACCCGGAACATGATTGCGACGCTCGGCCTCATCCTTCGACAAGCTCGGGATGAGGTGGGTTGGACAAATTCGGGAGACCTGCATGACGAAACTGGTCGGGATCTCCGGTAGCCTGCGCGCCGGGTCTTACAACAGCGCCCTCCTGCGGGCGGCGGTTGCGCTTGCGCCCGAGGGCGTCGAATTCACGATCGGCACGATCCGAGGCATTCCGGTCTATGACGGCGATGTCGAGACGAAGGATGGCATTCCGGCGACGGTCACCGCGCTCAAGAATCTGATCGCCGGCGCGGACGGCGTGCTGCTGGTGACGCCGGAATACAACAACTCGATCCCCGGCGCGTTCAAGAACGCGATCGACTGGACGACGCGCCCCTCTTCCGACATCGCACGCGTGTGGCGCGGCCGACCGGTTGCGACGATCGGGGCGTCACCGGGCAATTTCGGCACGATCCTCAGTCAGGATGCGTGGCTGCCGGTGCTGCGCACACTTGGCACCAAAGCCTGGTTCGGGGGGCGGCTGATGGTCTCGCGCGCCGAGGACGTGTTCGATGCCGACGGCAATCTCAACGACGATGCGTTGCGCGAGCGACTGCGCAAGTTCGTCGCCGGCTTTGCCGAGTTCGCGGGCGAGAACGCGGGCTGAGAGATCTTCAGAGGCCAAACGCAATCGCGCCCGGCAGGCCTTTCGGCCCCGGGCGCGGCGGTCACATAACGCGAAAGATCAACCCTGGCGCGTCTTGAAGCGCGGGTTCTTCTTGTTGATGACGTAGACACGACCCTTGCGCCGAACCACGACGCAATCCTTGTCGCGCGCTTTGGCCGATTTGAGCGAGTTTCTGACTTTCATGGCCGCGATTCCGGGTCGATTTCTGCTGGTTTTCGAAGGCCGCGGAACCTAGGCGACGGCCCCGCCCAAGTCAACAGGCCCCCGGCCGGTGCGATTTGGCGCTCGCCGGTGCCGCAAACAGGCGGATTCCCGGGCAAAACCTGCCCGATAGTGGGGCTTCCCCTTGGCGTCCCGCGCCGCGACAGGCTATAGCCCGCTTCATGCCCGACCAACCGGATTCCCGACCGGCCCGCCCAAGTCCCGCCGGCCCCACTTCCCTGCGCCCGCCGGCCGTCAGCTTGCGCGAGCATATCAACCGGACGGTCGCCTTGGCACCGGCGGTGATGCTGGCGCGGCTCGGGCTCGTCGTCATGATCACGGTCGATACCGCGATGGTCGGCCGCGCAGGCGGTGCCGAGCTCGCCGCCTATTCGATCTCGATGGTGCCGCAGATCATCATGGTGACGATCGGCGCCGCCATGTTGACCGGGACCGTGGTGCTGGCAGCACAAGCGGACGGTGCGGGCGAAGCGGTTCGCGGCGGCATCATCCTGCGCTACGCGCTGCTGATCGCGGCAGTCATGGGATCGCTGTTCGCGGCCTTGTTGACCCAGGGCGAACCGTTGTTGCTGGCGCTCGGCCAAAGCGCGGAACTCGCGGAATCGGGCGGACGCGTCATCGCCATGTGGGCGGTCGGCATGCCCGCTCTCACGCTCTTCATGGCTACAAGTTTTTTCCTCGAAGGATTGAGCCGACCGCGCGCCGGGATGATCGTGATGCTCGGCGCCAATCTGCTCAACGCGGCGCTCAACTGGCTGCTGGTTTACGGCAACGCAGGTCTGCCCGAAATGGGCGCCGCCGGGGCCGCACTCGCAACCTCGATCGCGCGCTGGGTCATGTTCTTTGCGATGGCCGCGTACATCTGGTTCGGCATCGATCATGCGCGCTACGGGCTTCGCCGCAGCCTGCATGGCGAATGGGCCACAGCCAAGCGATTGATCGCGCTCGGTGCGCCGTTTGGACTTGGCATCGGGCTCGAGACCACGGCGTTCGCGACGATCGCGACATTCGCCGGCTGGCTCGGTGCGATGCCGCTCGCCGCCTATCACACGGCGATCAATTTCAACGCCCTCATCTACATGCTCGCGCTCGGACTTTCGACCGCGACCGCGGTGCGCGTCGGCAATGCGATCGGCCGCAACGATCAGACCGGCATGCGTATCGCCGGCTGGGTCGGAACCGGCCTCGTGCTGGTGCCGATGGGTCTTGCCGCGTTGTTCGTGTTCCTCGTGCCGGAGGTCGTGGTCGGATTTTATACCAACGATCCGATGGTGGTGCCGTTCGCGCTGGCAGCACTCGCGGTCATCCCGGCCGTCTGCATCACCGACGGCGTGCAGGCCGTGTTGCTCGGTGCGGTGCGCGGCGCCGCCGACATATGGATTCCGAATGCGATTTATGCGGGGAGTTTCTGGATCATCGGCGTGCCGCTCGCCTGGTGGTGGGGCGTCGCGCATCAGGGCGGCGCACCGGCTCTGCTCTGGGCGGCCGCGGTCGGGTTGACGATCTCCGCCGTGTTGCTGGCCTGGCGCTTTCATGCACTAAGCCGGCGCCTGATCGCGCCGGCGTGAGCGGGTGAATTCGGTCAGCGCGCGGTCTGGCCCTCAGCAGACGTACCAACCGTCAGATACTGGCGTTGAATGGAAATCTGGTCCGCGAGATATCTGGCATCGTGCCAGACGCCCCAGATGAAGGACGATCCCCGCCGCGACAGCCACGGTAATCCCAGGAAATAGATCCCGGGCTCGGCCGAAACGCCGCGTTGATGCTTGGGCTTCCCTTTGTCGTCGAAGGCATCGACCTTCAGCCAGCTGTAATCGACGGCAAAGCCGGTGGCCCAGATGATCGACGTGATGCCGGCGTCCTTCAGATTCAATGCCAGAATGGGATCGGTCACGCAGCGCGGGTCCGGGAGAACCTTGCGGGCCTCGGGCTCCTCCGGCAGGTCCAAACCGTTGCGTTTAACAAAAGCATCGGCTTCGTTCAGGACCGACAAATAATTGGCGTCGCCTTTCGCCAGATTATGCGCAAGGTCCGGCGCGAAATTCAGCACACCGTCCTTGAACGATTGCGTCCGCCCGACGAGCGTCATGCCCTGTGCTGCCAAACGCCGGAAGTCGACCGTGTTGCCGCCATGCGCCCCGCTGACCGAGATCGTGACATGCTCCATCCCCGACCCGGGAGTCTGCGCATCCCATTTACCGAGGACGCCGAGCCACCAGCAGAAATCCCGGCCGCGATAGCTTCTTGGCGGCCGGTCATGCGGACCGACCGAGAGGTAAACACGCTTTCCCGCCCGCAAGAGTTCGTCCGCGATCTGCACGCCCGACGATCCCGCGCCGACGACCAGCACAGCGCCTTCCGGCAACTGGCCGGGATTGCGATAGGCGTTCGAATGGATCTGCATGACACCGGCATCGTCGGGAACGATCGCGGGCATGACAGGGCGCTGGAACGGTCCGGTTGCGGCAACGACGTAAGTCGCTTCGATCACGCCGTCGGACGTTTCGACGCGGAAGCCGGGACGCCCGACATTCCGTTGCACGCTCTTCACTTCGACCCCGCAGCGAATCGGGGCCGCGATTTTCTTCGCGTAGGCGACGAAATAGTCGGCCACGCTTTCCTTCAGCGCGAATTCATCGGGACCGGTATCCGAAAACTCCATCCCCGGAAACCGGTCATGCCAGGCGGGACCGTTGGCGACGAGCGAGTCCCATCGCCCGGTGCGCCAGCGTTCGGCAATGCGGGACCGCTCGAGAACCAGGTGAGGCACGCCGCATTTGCCGAGATGCTCGCTCATGGCAACGCCGGCCTGGCCGGCGCCGACGACGAGCGTCTCTATTTTTTCGATCGCCATGTCCGGATCCCTCTTCGGCACGTTCAGCAGGTCTGAAGCGGAGCCTATGGGATATGCCTGATAAGGAAAAATATTATATTTCTAAGCAGCGGTTAGGTTTTTCCTAATCAATGCGAGCCCGATCGGTATGAGCCAGCACTTGGCACGGGCGCCGGCGGGTACCCCGACGTCGCAGCGCGCGGATTTCAGCCCGATCAGCGCCCGATCTGAACGGATCCCAGAAAACGGATCAGCGCCGCGTTCACCGCGTCGGGCGCCTCGACCAGGATCGAGTGCCGGTAGTTCGGCAGCACCACCAGTTCCGAGTTCGGCATCGCCGCGTCGATCAGTTTGTTGAGGCGCGGATTGCTGCCGCCATCGTTCTCGCCGGTGAGAACGAGCGTGGGCGCCGTCACCTCGTGCAGCCAGGGGCCCATCTCGATACCGGCATAGATCCGGAAGACATTCATGAAGATTGCGGGATCGGTCGACAGCACCTGCTTCAGGCGGCGCTCGACGATGTCGGGGTTCGTCGCGATGAACGGGTCGGTGAACCAGCGCGCGGTCAGGGTCGGGAGGATCTGGGGAATCCCCTTCTCCTCCATTGCTTTCAGGACGCCCCAGACTTTGGCGCTGTCGTCGTCGGCGCGGAAGGCGGCGGTCGACAGCATCGCGAGACCGGCCACCCGTTCGGGATATCGGCGCGCGTAGGCGGGACCGATCATGCCGCCGAGCGAATGGCCGGCGAAATGCGCCCGCTCGATCCCCGTGCGCTCGCGCAGGCGCTCCAGATCGGCGACCAGCTCATCGAGCCCGAATTCGCCTTTCGGCAAGGGCGAGGTGCCGTGACCGCGCAGGTCATAGGAGACGACCGTGAACCGTTCGCGCAATTCGGGAACCATGAAGCGCCAGGCATCGCGCGCAGCCCCGATCCCGTGGATCAGGAACAAAGGTGGGCCTGAACCTTCGACGGTGTAGGCGCAGTCGATCGCGTCGGTCATGGCTTGGTGGGGATAGCCGGGCGACTAGCCGGGATACTTGTCGACGCCGAGTTCGCCGCCGAAACCCCAATCTTCCTTTTCGACATCCGAGACCACGATCCAGACCGCCTCGCGCTTGGCGCCGGTCGATTCTACCATGGCATCGGTCAGTGCCTTGACCATCTTGCGCTTCTGCTCGCGCGTCCGGCCCTTGAACATTTCGACACGAATGATCGGCATTACCGGATTCCCCTTCTCTACTTTATTCCGCCGCGATGGCCCGGCGGCGGGCCGAGAAATGCGGCATCAACTCTTCGGCAATCGCGCGCATATTGTCCATCGTTTCGTCGTTCGGCGCGCCGATATTCTGGTTCAGGATGATCTCGTCGACGCCCGCCTCGTGATAGATCGCGAGCTTGTCGATCATCTCGTCGCGGGTGCAGACGACCAGGTTTTCCTCGAGTTCCTCGATTGTCTGTTTGCGCGGCAGCGGCGCGATGGCACCGCCCGAAACAAGGCCGGGGCCGGTATAGACATTGTCGAAGCGCGAATAATAATCATAGGCCATCTGGATCCGGCGCTTCTTGTCCGCCTCGTTCCGGGCAAGCCAGGTGACGCGCGACAACGAAAGCGTGAGATGCGCGCCGGAATCGCCCATTTCGGCCTTGGCGCGATGGAACGAGTTCACCTGCCCGAACATCATCTCGCGGCTGCCCGACAGCGGCGTCGTCTGGATGTGGAAACCGCGTTTGGTGCAGGCGTAGATGCCGTCCGGCACCATCACGGCCATCATCAACTGGATGTCGCGGACGGGTCGCGGCATCACGGTGAGCGCATCGAAATTATAGTATTTTCCGGACCAGCTCACGTCCTTCTCGGCAAGCAGTTTCTGCAGCACGTCAAGAGACTCGTCGAACTTCTCGCGCGATTCTGAAATCGGCGATCCGAGGCGCTCCATCTCGACGGCAAAGGCACCGCGCCCGACGCCGAGGATCAGCCGGCCATTGGTGAGAATATCGGCCATCACGACTTCGCCCGCGTAGGTGCGCATGTCGTGCAGCGGCAGCACGACGACCGACGTCATCAGCTTCACATGCTTCGTGACGCAGGCGAGATGCACCGCCATCAGCAGCGGCGCCGGCGTCAGCAGCACGTTGATGAGGTGATGCTCCGGGATCGAAACCGACGCATAGCCGAGCGCATCCGCCAGCTTTGCCTGCTCGATCATGTCGGCATAGAGACGATCGCCGCCGTACTCGACGTCAGGGTAATAGGCGGAGATGAAGTGGTTGAATTCCATGACCGGTTCCTCGGTGCTTCGAAAGTCAGAGTGACGCCAAAACAACAATCTGTAAAACGAATTTAAATTGACATTTAATTCGAAAAGTTCGATTTATTTTCGATGAACATCGCGGCGATCCAGACCTTTCTGGCCGTGGTCCGGGCCGGCAATCTGAATAAAGCGGCCGAGCAGCTCAATGTCACCCAGTCGACGGTGACCGCGCGGCTCGATGCGCTGGACGAAACGCTCGGGCAAAGGCTGCTGGTGCGTTCGCGCAAGGGTGCCCATCTGACCAAGGCCGGTTTCGCCTTCGAGCGGCATGCCGAGCTTCTGCTGCAGACTTGGGAACAGGGTCGCAAGGCGGTCGGGCTGCCGAAGGGATTTCTCGGCATCGTCTCCCTCGCCTGTCAGTCCGAACTCTGGACCGGAATCGGCGAACAATGGGTCGATGTCGTTCAGGCCGCTCATCCGGAAATGGCGCTCGAAGTGTGGCCCGGCGAACCGGCCGAGATCCGGCGCTGGCTGTCGGCCCGTCTGGTCGATGCCGCCTTCACGCTCGAGCCCGTTACCGGCGACGGCGTGGCGAGCCGCGCAATAATGCGCGACCGCCTGGTGCAGGTGGCGACAATCGATCGCGATGTGCAGGCCTGGGATCAGGCTTACATCTACGTCGATCTCGGGCCGGCGTTCCGGCGCGGTCACCGGCTCGCCTGGCCCGGCGACGACACGCCGCGCATCACCTATGCCGACAGCAACTGGGCGCTCGAGCATCTGCTGCGCAAAGGCGGCTCCGCCTATCTGCCGTGGCGTCTCGCGGCGGCGCATGTCGAGGCCGGACGATTGTTTCCCGTTCGCGGCGCGGACGAATTCTCGCGGCCGGTCTATTTCAACTGGCGCGAAGCGAGTGCCGCCGGTCATGCCTGGTTGAGCGAAGCAATCGCCCCCGGCGCGGGCGATCGATCCGAAACGGGATCGAAAACGCGCGCACGGGAAACGCGCGCACGGAAGAACCACCGTACGCGCGCCCGACCGCAGAGTATGGAGTAAGCCCGATCAGCGGCGTCAGCTCACCTCGATCTCGAGTTCGGTGGGCTTGCTGTCGCGGTTGATCTCCCAGTCGTCGACGACGACGTCGAACGGACAGGACGATACAATGCAGATCGTGTCGATCAGGGATTCCAGAACGACATAGGCACCCGCTTTCACGTTGTTGCCCGGCGCTTCGATCGTGCCGTCCTGGCGCACATTCGTGTTGCAAAAGAAATTGACCGGCTGCGGGATCGTGCTGATCTCGTAGCCCTCGCGGCGCATCGCCGTCATCAGATTGTCCGAACAGCTCGCATGCGGTCCGGTGACGCCGATGAGCTCGTAGCGGAACTGGTCGCAGGCCGAGAGCAGCATGTCGTGTATGCCCTCCGCACCATCTTCGACGAATTTGACGATCGGCCGCCGGAACCGCGACAGGAACACATCGCCCGCCCGCGGGCGCAGCGAGCGGGTCAAATGCCAGGTGTGGGTCGGCGACAGCCACTCGGCGATGCTGTCGGCATTGTAGGCGAAGAAATCCGCGCCCTGACCGCCATGCGGCGTCGCAATCCGGAAATGCTGGCCTTTCTTCACATGGAAGGCGCGCCCTTCTTTCGCCGGCACGATCGCTTTCTGTTTCATTCCGTTTATTCCTCTCTCTATGGTCATTTCGGGTTATTGACGCGAGGGCGATCCCCGTTAACGAGGTGGCGGATAGCCGCCATCCTTGTCGTGATTCTCGGTGCCCGCGAGCGGCGGGTTGAAGATGCTGATGACGCGCATCGATTTCGTGGACCGGACGCGATGCCGGTCCTGCGGGTACACGACATAGATCGTGCCGGGCGAGAGGCGATGCGTCTTGCCGGTTGCGAAGTCTTCGACCGTACCCTCGCCCTCGAGAACCAGATTGGCCTCGATATGATGCTTGTAATGCAGGATGTTGTCGGTGCCGGCGGGAATCGTTACGTCCGAAACACTGAAGCCCGCCGCGTCGTCGCGCAGCAGATAGCGCACGACACTCACCGTCCCGTTCGCGACCTTCGTTGCCTTGTCGGTTCCTTCCAGCTCTTCCAGCCGTCTGACGATCATGACCGCATCCTCCCTTGGTTCCATTTCAGGCGCGAACTTTAGTCGCAGAACCTCCGCGCTGCCCAGTCGAAACGCAACCATTGCAGTCCGGGCGGCGACGGGTAGGATCGGCGCCATCCGGCCGCGGGCGCGACCGGGCAACGGGGGATTCGGGTTTGGTCGAGACGGCGGATTTCATCGTGATCGGCGCCGGCGTTTCCGGTGCAGCGGCGGCGGCCTATCTGGCGCCGCACGGTCGCGTTCTCCTGCTCGAGGCGGAAGACCAGCCGGGCTATCACGCGACCGGACGGTCGGCCGCGCTCTGGACGCCGCATTACGGCAACAAGCTGGTGCGCACGCTGATCGCCGGCAGTCGCGATTTTTTCCTCGAGCCGCCGGAGGGTTTCTGCGAGAACCCTTTGCTCGAACCGCGCGGCATGCTGACCTTCGCGGCGGAAGAGAATGTCGATGCGCTCGACCGGCAGCTTGCCGAAATGGGGCCCGGCCATCGCGTACAGCCGATGGAACCGGCTATCGCCTGCAAGATGGTGCCGATCCTGCGGCCCGAAGGCGTTGCCGCTGCGCTTTACGATCCCGACGTGCTGGCGATGGATGTGAACGCGATCCATCGCGGCTATCTGCGTACCGCATCGCGGCAGGGCGCGGCACCGCATTGCGAAGCACGCATCGTCTCGATCGCGCGCAACGGCAATGTCTGGCATGTCGCGAGCGACGCGGAAGCGTTCGAGGCGCCGGTGATCGTCAACGCGGCCGGCGCCTGGGCCGACGAGATCGCGATCATGGCCGGAGTGAAGCCGGTCGGGTTGCAGCCGATGCGCCGCACCGCCGTCATCGTCGACGGGCCGGACAAAGTCGATGTGCAAGGCTGGCCGGCCGTCGACGCCGCGAGCGACGAGGGCGAGCGCTATTTCAAGCCGGAAGCGGGCAAGCTGATGCTCTCACCCGGCGACGAGACTCCGGTCGATCCGCAGGATGCGCAGCCCGAGGATCTCGACGTCGCGATCGTGATCGACTGGTTCGAAACCGTGACGACGCTGAAGGTGCGCCAGGTGCGCCATCGCTGGGCGGGTTTGCGCAGCTTCGTCGCCGACCGGGCGCCGGTCGTCGGGTTCGACCCGTCGGTCGAGGGGTTCTTCTGGCTCGCCGGCCAGGGTGGTTACGGGATTATGCTGGCGCCGGTTCTGGGCCGGACCACGACCGCCCTGATCGCCGAGGGCACTCTGCCTGCGGATCTGCACGAGGCCGGGCTCGACCCGGCCGCCATCGCGCCGGGGCGCCTAAGGTAAGTATCGCCCCTCCCCCTATCCCCTCCCTCACGCCGTGGCCCGCCGCGGCAAGGGAGGGTGATTTTATGGAATCACAATCGCGCGACGTTCGGACGACCCCCGCGTTCCCACCGCCCCTTCGAGGGCCCGTTTCTTGCAGCTGGGGGGCGCCCGCTCCTATCATCCGCCGCGACCATCGGGAGACACGCATGACCATCCGCGCCAACGAACGCGTCAGCTATTTCAACGGCAAGATCATACCCGAGAGCGAGGTTCTGATCCCGTTCCGGGATCGCGGATTCATCCTCGGCGATGCCGTCTACGACACCGAGCGCACGTTCGGGCACAAGATCTTCCGGCTGAAGGAACATATCGACCGGCTCTATCGGTCGCTGCGCTATCTGCAGATCGATCCGGGCCTTACGCCGGCCGAGATGACGGCGATCACCGAAGAGGTGGTCGAGCGCAATCTGCATCTGATCGACCGCGACGAGGATTACTGGATCTCGCAGCGCATCTCGCGCGGCTATAACAAGGAAGGACGATGGGCCGGCGGCGAGTTCGTGCCGACCGTGATCGTCGAATGCGAGAACCTGCCGTTCAAGGCGCGCGCGCCGATGTTCCGTGACGGCATCGACGTGATCGTCGCATCCGGCCGGCGCACCGCGCCGGACATGCTGAGCCCGCGCGCGAAGACGCATAACTATCTCAACTTCGTGATGGCCGATCTCGAAATGCAGGGGCAACCCGGCCATCCCTGGGCGGTGCTGCTCGATGCGCAGGGCAATATCTCGGAAGGCATGGGCTGCAATTTCTTTATGGTGCGCGAAGGCATTTTGATGACGCCGCGCGAGCGCAACGTGCTGCCCGGCATCAGCCGCGCCGTGACGATGGAGCTGGCCGAGAAAATCGGCGTCCCGCTGCAGGAACGCGACATCGACATGTTCGATGCCTATACCGCCGAAGAAGCGTTCCTCACCTCGACGTCGCTCTGCATCTGCCCGGTCGGAACCATCAACCGCAATCCGGTCGCCGAAAAATCGATCCCCGGTCCGGTCACGCGGCGGCTGATGGAAGCCTATAGCGAATTGCTGGGTTTCGATTTTCACGCCCAGTATATGCGCCGGCTGGAGCGGCCGGCAGCCGCGGCGCGGTGACCGATCCGGCGCCGCACATCGTCTCGATCGAGAACGCCCTCTCGTTGCATCGGGCCGGCCGCCGCGATCAGGCGGAGGCCGCTTATCGCACCTTACTGGCCGCATCGCCCAATCTCGCCGATGGATGGCATTTCCTCGCTGTTCTCTTGCAGGAAACCGGCCGGCGCGACGAGGCGGTGGCCGCCGTTGCCGAAGCGATCGCGCTCGATGCGACCGATCCATTCTATCGCCTGACCGACGGCGCACTGGCGCTCGGTCAGGGACGGCTCGACGATGCCATCGCGTCGTTCCAAAAGGCACTCGCGCTCAAGCCGGGTTTCGCCGCAGCCGCGACCAATCTCGGGCTCGCCTTGCAGCGCGCCGGCAAACGCGATGAAGCCGAAGCTGCGCAGCGCCGCGCACTGTCGATCGAACCCGGCAGCACGCTCGCGCGCTACAATCTCGGGCAGTTGCAGCATCAGAACGGGCGTCTCGCCGAGGCGATCGCAACCTATGACATCGTGCTGCAATCCGACCCGCGCCATCTCGCGACGCATCTCAATCGGGCTTTGGCGCTGCGCCAGTGCGATCGCGTCGACGACGCTGTCGAAGCCTATCGCGCCGCGATCGATCTGGCACCCACCGGCGCCGACGGCTGGCTCGGACTCGGCCTCGCGCTCAAGGATGGAGGCGATCTCGACGGCGCCATCGATGCTTTCCGCGCCACGATCGCACAGGCACCCGATCGCGCCGAGGCGCATCTCAATCTCGGCCTTGCGCTCCTGACGCGCGGGCGCTTCGCCGAAGCCTGGCCGCATTACGCAAGGCGATGGCAAACGCCGCCGCTGCTACATCATCGCCGCCCGTTCACCGTGCCGGAATGGGACGGCAGCGCGCTCGGATCGCGCCGGCTGCTCATCCATGCCGAACAGGGACTCGGCGATACGATCCAGTTCGCGCAGCTTCTGCCGAAACTCGGCGTCGATCGCACGCAACTCATTCTCGAGATGCCGGCCTTGCTCATCCCGCTCATGCAACCGCTCGGCGCTCACGCGACTCTGGTCGCCCAAGGCACCACGCTGCCGCCGTTCGACTGCCATCTCGCGCTGATGGACCTGCCGCAGCGCCTCACCATCACCGAGGCGACGATCCCGAATTTGACCGGCCTCCTTGTGGCGGAACCGCAGCGTGTCGCGCGTTGGCAGGAAATTCTCGCGCGAGTGCCGGGCCGCCGGATCGCACTCTGCTGGCGCGGCGGCGACGACAATCCGGAGAACGACCGGCGTTCGATCCCGCCGGCTTTGCTGGCACCCCTCTTTGCGCTGCCCGGTTTCAGTTTCATCAGTCTGCAGAAGAACGCTGCATCGCCGCATCCATCCGTCATCGTGCCGGCGGAACCGTTCGATCCCAAGGGCGCCGCCTTTCTCGATAGCGCGGCGATCCTCTCATCGGTCGATCTTGCGATCACCGTCGATACGTCGCTTGCGCATCTCGCCGGCTCGCTCGGCTGTCGGACGATCACCTTGCTGCCGTTCGTCGCTGACTGGCGCTGGGGCGCCGACCGGTCGGACTGTGCCTGGTATCCGACGATGCGGCTCGTTCGTCAGAAAGCACCGGGCGATTGGGCTTCGGTCGTTCGAACCCTGGTCCCGGAGCTCGGGGCATGAGCAGCCACGCGATCCGTCTCGCGCAGGAGCATTTTCAGGCCGGTCGTCATGCCGAAGCACGCACCGCGTTGTACGAAGCGATGGACGAGGATCCCGGCAGCTTCGAAGCCAACTACCTGATGGGCATCGTGCTGTCATCGCTGGGCGACGCGCCCTCGGCGATCGAAGCATTGCGTCAGGCGGCCTCCATCGACGATGCACATGCCGAACTGCAGCGCAATCTCGGCGCGCTGCTGGGCGGACAAGGCAAGGCCGAACAGGCGCTGGCCTGCTTCCGCCGCGCCGCCGAACTCAATCCCGACGATGCGTCGAACCAGCTCTTTCTCGGCCAGGCGCTGCAACAGCTCGGCCGCCACGAGGATGCGATCGCCGCCCTCGACACGGCATTGACGTTGGCGCCCGCACGCCACGATGCGCGCTTCCGGCTTGCGATCAGCGAGGAAGCGCGCGGTAACCAGGAGGCCGCGATCGCGGCGCTGCGGCAGGTCATCGCACAACAGCCCGGTCACATCGATGCCGCGCTGCGGCTTGCCGATCTGATGTCGCGGCGCGGCGCGTTCGAGGAATCGGGCCGCATCCTGCAGGCCGCTCTTGCGCGCAAGCCGGATCATCCGGAAGCGCGGCGCCGGCTCGGCATGGTGCTGCGCCTTGCCGGCCGCAAGGCGGATGCGAACCGCGAATATCGTCGCGCGATCGAACTCAAGCCCGATCATGTCGACGCACAGATGGAACTGGGCGAGCTGCTGCTCGAACAACGCGATCCCGCCGGTGCCGTTGCCGCGTTCCGGCACGCGCTCGCCGCAAAGCCAGGATACGGGCCAGCCATTCACCGCCTCTATTTCGGCCTCGCCAGTTTCTGCGCCTGGGCCGAGATGGCGCCGATCGAAAAGACGATCGACCAGCTGACGGAACGGGCGATTGCGGCCGGAGAAACGCCGATCGAACCGCCGTTCCTCAATCTCATTCACAGCGAAGACGCGGCCCGGCATCGCGCGATCGCGGCTGCCTGGGGCCGCGCGCTCTCTCTGCCCGCAGCCAAGGCACCGCCAGCGAAACAGCCGCGCGCGATGACCGCCGACGGGCGCCTGCGCATCGGCTATCTCTCCTACGATTTCCGCAGCCACGCCGTGGCGCAGCTCACCTGCCGCCTGTTCGAGCTGCATGACCGCTCGACGTTCGCGATCAGCGCCTACAGCTATGGACCGGATGACGGCAGCGCGATGCGGAAACGCATCGAAGCCGGGGTCGATCGTTTCGTCGATATCGGCAATGACGATTACGACACGGCTGCTGCGCGGATAGCTACCGACGGGATCGATGTGCTGGTCGATCTGGGCGGCCATACGATGAACAGCCGCCTGCGCATCATGGCGTCGCGGCCGGCGCCGATTCAGGCGACGTTCCTCGGGTTCCCCGGCACCAGCGGCTGCCCGTTCATCGATTATCTGATCAGCGATGCGATCGTCACGCCGCCGGACCATGCCGAACATTACACGGAGGCTTTGTGCCTGCTGCCGGATACGTTCCAGCCGAACGACGACAAGCAGGCGATCGCCGGCCTGCCGGTGACGCGCCGCGACTATGGATTGCCGCTCGATGCGCCGGTCTTCTGCTCGTTCAACCGGCCGTACAAGATCGAACCCGTCATGTTCGACACCTGGATGCGGATTCTGTCAGCGCTGCCGGGATCGGCGTTGTGGCTGCATGACGGGCCCGAAGCGCTCAAGGACAATCTGCGGCGCGAAGCAGCGGCCCGCGGCGTTGCGGGCGAACGAATCGTGTTCGCCGACCGGCCGGACAAGCCGATGCATATGCGCCGGCTCGGGCTTGCCGATCTGGCGCTCGATACCCGCATCTATAACGGCCATACGACGACCAGCGATGCGCTCTGGGCGGGCGTACCGGTCGTCACGCTGCTGGGCGGTCATTTTGCCAGCCGCGTTTCGGCAAGCGCGCTGTCCGCACTCGGTCTCGATGAGCTCATTGCGCGCGATCTGGCCCAGTACGAGGCGCTGGCGATCCGTTTCGGCGGCGACATCGCCGCCAATGCGGCGCTGCGTCGGCGGTTGCAGGAGCGGCGACGCACGGCACCCTTGTTCGACACAGCGCGCTATACCCGCCATATCGAAGACGCCTATCGGCAGATGTCGGCGCGCTATCAAGCCGGCGGTTCGCCGACCGGCTTCGCGGTCGCGCCATGAACGCCGCCCCTCGCACGGTAAAACCGGGAGCGGTCGCGGCCCGCCTCGCTCACGCCGCGACCCTGCTGCAACAGGGCGACCATCGCGCCGCCATCGGGCAATGCGAATCCATCATCGACCAGGCACCCGACGCGGCGCAGGCCTGGGAACTGCTCGGCGTTGCTGCGGCCGCCGCCGGCGACCGCGTCAAGGCGATTGCCGCCTTTCGTCGGACCATCGAGTTGCGCCCGGGTTATGCACCGGCCTTGCTCAATCTCGGCGCAATGCTGGCCGGTGGCGGCGAAGTCGCGCCGGCGCTCGATTGTTTCCGCCATGCCCGCACGGCCGCACCGGACGATACGACCGCCTCTTTGTTTCTCGTCCGCGCGTTGCACCAGTCCGGCGATGCGCTAGCCGCCGCGCGCGAGGCCGAGGCGGCACTCACGACTCAGACCGGCAATGCGCCGCTCTGGGCTGCGTTGGCACAAGCGCGGGTCGCAAACGGCAACCATACGGGTGCGATCGAGGCCTTGCAGCATGGCGTCGCCATCGATCCGCCGGAGATCGGTTCGCTGCTGTTGCTCGCCCGGCTGCTGCATCGGAACCTTCGATTCGAAGCGGCGCGCACGATCGTGGACCGCGCGATCGCGCAGGGCCAGATGCCGGCCGCCGTTCAGGCGCTCGCCGCCGAGATCGCGAACGAACAAGGCCGGCCCGACGATGCGCTGCGCCATGCACGGCTCGCGGTCGAAGCCGGGGCCAATTCGCCCGATGCGCAGCGAGCGCTGGGTCTCGTTCTGCTCGGCCGCGGCGAGATCGATGAGGCCGCCGCGGCGTTCGAGACCGCTGTCAGGCTGGCGCCAAACCGCGCCGATCTGCTGGCCGCACTCGGCGATCTGCGAACGCGCAGCGGCAACAGTGAGGCGGCAATCGATGCCTTCCGGCGCGCACTTGCGGTGCAACCGGATCAGCCTGACGCACTGACGCGGCTCTATATCGCGTTGCGCGATGCCTGCCGCTGGGACGAAGCGGCTGCGCTGCGTCCGGCGATCGACCGGATCGTCGAGCGCGCGCTGACGGCCGACATTTGTCCGCCGGAAGCGCCGTTCGTCGATGTCGCGATCCATGAAGATCTCGCGCGCAATCTTGCCGTCGCACGCGGCTGGGCGACAGCAGTCGAGCGCCGCGTCGACGGGCTGCCGCGCCCGCGCCCGAAGACTGCTGCCGGCGATCGTCTCCGGATCGGCTATCTCTCCGACGATCTGCGCGATCATGCGGTGGGCCATCAGCTTGCCGGCCTGTTCGGGCGGCACGACCGCAACCGCTTCGCCGTGCATCTCTATACTTACGGACGCGACGACGGCAGCGAATGGCATCGCCGCGCAGTCGAAAGCGTCGATTGCCGCGTCGATATCGGAGCGCTCGGCGACACGGCGGCCGCGCAGCGCATCGCCGACGACGGCATCGCGATCCTGGTCGATCTCAAGGGCTTCACCCGCAATGCAAGGCTCGAGATCGCGGCATTGCGGCCGGCCCCGCTGCAGGCCACCTGGCTCGGGTTCCCGGGCAGCTGCGGCGCCGATTTCTTCGATTATGTGCTGACCGATCGCATCGTGACGCCACCCGCGATGCAGGAATTTTTTGCGGAGCGGCTCTGCTGTCTGCCGAACACATACCAGGTGAACGATGACCGGCTCGCTATTCCCGAGGCGCCGATCGCGCGGGCCGAGGCAGGGTTGCCCGACGATGCGTTCGTCTTCTGCTGCTTCAACAAGGCGTTCAAGATCGATGCGTCCTTGTTCGATCTCTGGCTGACGATCCTCGCCGCCGTGCCGGACGGTTGCCTCTGGCTCTGGGGCCGCAACCAGCGCGCCGAAACGGCAATGCGCGAGCGCGCCCGCGCGCAGGGCATCGATCCGGCGCGGCTCATCTTCGCCGGCAAGGTTACGCTGCCGCAGCATCTGCAGCGACTGCGCGCAGCCGATCTCGCGCTCGACAGCATGCCTTATAACGGCCATGCGACGACCAGCAACGCGCTCTGGGCCGGCGTGCCCGTCGTGACTGTGCTTGGCCGGCATTTCGCAAGCCGCGTCTCCGCAAGCCTGCTTACCGCCGCCGGCTTCTCCGAACTCGTGACCGCCGATCGCGACGCCTATCGCGATCGTGCCATCGAACTCGCGCGCGATCGGGCGGCGCTCGGCGCCCTGCGCGAAAAGCTCCACATGGCGCGCCACAGCGCACCGTTCTTCGATACCGGCCGATTCGTACGCAATCTGGAGCGCGCGTACGAAACCATGTGGGCGCGTCACCGAAGCGGTGAGCCGCCGGCCACGCTGAC